>Ga0272443_10001393_pt1 | contig 35583 bp, 34 predicted proteins | sample SSMAcet12_FD_193581 | JGI IMG/M metagenome (GOLD analysis project Ga0272443, IMG submission 193581) | Marine sediment archaeal communities from Little Sippewissett salt marsh, Falmouth, MA, United States - SSM-Acet-12 | ecosystem: Environmental > Aquatic > Marine > Wetlands > Sediment ... | reverse complement strand
GATGACAAAAATCACCGCCAACCGAAAATGAAAATACGGGCCTCAGAGAACAGGCGCAAAGATCGGCTTTCTTGTTCCATCCCGGCTGGTGTGTTATTTTTACCAAACAGTAACCGCCCCACCCGCCACGATGGGATGAAAAAGCGGAGCGTAACATCCCCATTTGCTATAAAGAAGGTGAATTTCAGCAGAGGGAAACGGTGACATGCCCAAACCGATCTATCTCGACTACAACGGGACCACCCCGCATGACCCGGAAGTGATCGAGGCCATGCGGCCTTTTTTCGAAACTGAATTCGGCAACCCTTCCAGCAGCCACTGGTACGGGATCGCCCCAAAGCAGGCGGTGGAAATGGCCCGCCGGCAGGTGGCCGCACTCCTTACCTGCGCGCCGGAAGAGGTGGTCTTCACCAGCGGAGGCACCGAGTCCAACAACCACGTGATCAAGAGCATGGCCGGCGCACGTTACGCTGAGGGGACCCACATCATCACCAGCCGGATCGAGCATCCGGCCGTGCTGGAGGTGTGCCGGTTCATGGAAGAGCACGGGTTTTCGGTCACCTACCTGCCGGTGGACGAAACCGGGCTGGTGGACGCTTCCGATATCGAAGCGGCCGTCACCGACGCCACCGTTCTGATCAGCATCATGCACGCCAATAACGAGGTCGGCACAATCCAGCCGATCGAGGAGATTGCCAAAATCGCCAACCGTCATGGAATCCTGTTTCACACCGACGCGGCCCAGTCCCTGGGAAAAATCCCGGCGAAGGTGGACAATCTCGGCGTCGGCCTGCTCTCGGTGGCCGGCCACAAGCTTTACGCCCCAAAAGGCGTGGGGGCGCTGTATCTTAAAAGCGGAATTGAGCCCAAAATTTTCTGCCACGGCGCCGGCCAGGAGAGGGGCATCCGCGCCGGCACCGAAAACGTTTTGGAAATCGTGGGGCTGGGAAAAGCCTGCGAGATTGCCGATAGGGACCTTGCCCGAAACAACGCACACATGACGGCCATGCGCGACCGCTTAGAGGAGGGGCTCCAATCCGGTCTGAGCGATATCCGCTTCAACGGCCACCGGCGAAAACGGCTTCCCAACACCTGCAGCGTCTCTTTTTTCGGCGTGGAGGCGAACCGAATTCTCGAAGAAATCGGGTTGGAGGTAGCCGCATCTGCCGGTGCCGCCTGCCATTCGGACAAAGTGCAAATCTCCCACGTGCTCGAGGCGATGAACATCCCTGAACAATGGGCCAAGGGGACCCTTCGCTTCACCACCGGAAGAATGACAACGGAAGAAGAAATCGACATGGCCTTGGAGATCGTCGTCTCTGCCGTAAAAAAGCTCCGCGGATAAATTCACTCGCGCGAATTTATTTTACCTTTTGATGTCTTTTTGATCCCTGCCCAACAGAACCCGGCTGTCTTTGCCCAGCTTGAGCACGCTGACGATCACCACCATAAACTCCAGTCGTCCGAAAAACATGCCAAGGATTTCCGCCCACAGGGCAGGGTCCGGCATGTCGGCCGAGGTGACTCCCATGGAAAGCCCGACGGTTCCGAGAGCGGAGGCGAACTCGAAAAGGGATTCGCCCAGGCCGTAGCCGCAGGCGCACAGCACCATGACCCCGTGCACGTAGGTCGCCAGGTACAGAAAAACGAACACCGCCATCTGGCGCACTCTGGCGTCGTCGACAAAGACCCGCCGATTGCCTTCCCAGACGGGGCGTTCCAGGATCGCCTCCCGCGGCATCAATGCCCGCCGAAGCTCCCAGACGAGAAGCTTGACCGACAGGTAAACCCGAAACTGCTTGATGCCGCCGGCGGTGGAGCAGGTTCCACCGCCGACCAGCATCAAAACGATGCTCGCGATCAATCCGAAGGCATTCCAGTTTCCGTAGCTAACCGTGGAAAATCCGGTGGTGGTCATCGCCGTGACCGTCTCGAAGAGGGCAACGCGGATGGATTTTCCAAGATGTGGATAGATCGTCTGGCACGTGAACAGAAACAGCGCTGCCCCGGCCAGGGGCACCAAAACGGCCGTCAGGCGAATTTCTCCACTGCGCGATACGACGCCGAGCTTGCCGCGCCAAAGAAACCAGGCGGTGACAAAGCTCAGACTGCCGAGCAGCATCAGCGGCAGGGAGACGGCTTCGACGGCGACCGAATCCCAAAATCCGATGCTTTCGACGCGCGTGGAAAATCCTCCCGTGGACACGGCGGCAAAGCCGTGGTTGACCGCGTCAAATGCCGACATCCCCGCCGCCCAGTAGGCAAATGCGCCGGCTGCAGCGTAGCAGGTGTAGATGGTCAGCACCAAACGCGCAGACTCCCGGACTTGGGGGACAAGCTGATCGGATCTTCCCTCGGCGCTGGGGATGCCGACGCCTGTGGGCCCGGTGATGGCCGACATCATGATGACGGCAAGCCCTGCTCCGCCGGCCAGCTGGATGAGGCTGCGCCATAGCAGGATCATCGGCCCGGCCTGGTTCACATCGACAACGGACAGACCCGTGGTGGTCCATCCGCTCACCGATTCAAAAAGCGCCCGGGAAAAGGGCAGGTCGAGCGTTTCCGCAAAAGGCCATGCGGAAAACAGGATGACGGTGACCCAGCCGATGAGAACGATGACGCCGCCTTCCTGGATGGAAAGGGTGACCTCGGGTGACTTATGGAACACCTGCCGAAGTGTCACACCCAACAGGGCCAGACAGCCGGCGGGTATGAGAAATGCCGGGGCGTTCGGCCCCTCCTGGGGGCGGGTCAGCAGAATCAGCAGGGGGGCGACCATCACTCCCCCGGAGAGGAAAAGAATCGCTCCGACCGATGACAAAATCGCCCCGTAGCGCTGCTTCAGATATTCCTTTTCCCTCAAAAGCCGCAGCCCCTCTATTTTCCGTCGCCCGTGAAGACTTCCATCACGGGGCCATGGTTTTCCGGCAGCGTGATCAGCACCACCCGGTCGCCAGCCAGCAATTGATTCGGTCCCCGGGGGACTATTGGCTGATTGTTGCGGATGATAACTGCAACCAGCGCGTTTTCCGGCAAGACGATATCCTTCAGGAACTTGCCTGCGACCGGGGAGTCGGCCTCGAGCACGATTTCCGTCACATTGACCCGACCTTCGCCCACCGGGAGCAGATTGACGATCTGCTCCAGGAAGGCCCGCTCCTCGATCAGGCTGCCGACGATGTCGGTTGTCGAAAAGGCCGAGACGCCCAACTTTTGAAAAATCTCGGCGTTTTCCGGGTCGTTGGCCAGCGCGATGGCCCGGGGAACACCGAACTGGATCGAGGCCAGCTGGCAGATCACCAGGTTGTCCTGGTCGTAAGGGGTGATGGAAAGCACCGCGTCGGCGCTCATCGCCCCGGCCTCCAGGAGGATGGCTTCATCGCTGCCGTCGCCGCACACCACAGTCACGGCCAACTGTCGGGCCAGCTGGACGCATTCGTCCCTTTTGCGGTTGACGATGACCACCTCGTATCCTTTGGCGGTGAAACGCCGACAAAGAAAATAGAGCGTCTTGCCCCCACCGATGATGATGACCTTCATGACGCCCCTTCCCCCCGGCCCGGCCGTAATTCGGCAACGGCCAGGAGAAACTTCTCCGCAGCCACCGAGGTCGGACAAATGGTTTCGATGCCGAGCTTTGCATACACCTGCTCGCGTCTCGGGTCGAAAATCCTTGCCAACACCTTCGGGACATCGAGCAACTTGCGGGCCACCTGGGCCACCATCAAATTGACGTTATCCTCGCGCGCCGTGGCAAAAAAGACATCGGCCTCTTTCAGCCTGGCCTCTTCCAGCACCGCCTTTTGGGTGACGTCTCCAACGATGTGAAAGCCGCTGAACGCAGGTGACAACTGTTGGAAGGCGTCTTCGTCAGCGTCGATCACCAAGACCGAATGCCCGTCAAGGCTCAATTGGTTGGCCAGGTGGGCCCCCAGGCGGCCACAGCCCACGATCACGATGTAGAGACTGTTTTTCATCTTTTTCCCCGCAGCCGTCGCCGATCCGCTCCCCGGCAGACCCCACATGATGAGTTCAATGGGATGATTCCTGGCAAGATGGATAGCAAAGCCGATGCCAATTTCCCCGGACGCAGGCAGATATCGACTATTTCAATTCACATCAATATCTTAACGACTCCCTCCGCTTCGAGTGAAGCAAAAGATAAGCTGTCGGAAAAATTTACAAAATGTAAACCTCTTGGGGAAAAGGCCTGAAGCCGGCCCAGAACTGGAAAAAAGTGGGTGGAGAATCCCGAAGGTACAGATAAGAGCAAGGCAGCGTCCCGATCAGACAACGCCCCAGAGACGGAACACAATAGGGTATTTTTTCCGCTACTTGTAAAATCGTCCCAACGATTTTACAAGTTGATCACCTTGTCGGCCAGTTGCATAGCCGTGACGATGTCGAGCATGTTGGTGGTTTCGCCCACCTGTTTTTGCTCCAGCAAGTCGAAGTGATTCAGGCAGGTGCCGCAGACCAGGAGGGTCAGGCCTTCTTTTTCGTAGCGCTTCAAGACATCGAGCACGGGCGAGCCGTCAATCGCCAGCTTCACGGCGCTGTTGACGAAGACCAGCCGCCACAGCTCCGGCCCCATCTCTTCTAACGTCTTGATGAAATTGACCATCAACGCCCGGCCCAGATCGTCGTCTCCGGTGCCCATCCGGTCGGCGCTGCACATGACCAGAATTTTCTTTGCGGCCGCCTCGGATTCTGCCGCGGGGGATTGCCCGGGGAGGGGTTCCGGCCCCCCGGTCCCAACGACCGAAAAATCGTCTCCGTCCCGCGCCAGGGCGACGGCAAATCCCTTTGATTCGAGAAACCGTTTCACGTTCTGCTGGGAGGCAGCGTTGTCCACCACCACCTTGACCTGCACGGCCCCCTCCTGCTCCACGGCGGCCTTGGCCTGAAGAACCGGTGCCGGACAGGCCAGCCCCCGGGCGTCGATCTCTTTCATTTTCCTTGCTCCGCTTATCGCTCCGCAATGAGGTTCAGAGGTTCTGGGTTCAGAGGTTCTGGGTTCTGGGTTTAGCGGTTCAAGATTCTAAGTCCAAGGTTGATAAAATCACCAATGGTCTTGGTGAAACAGTTTTTGGATACGAGGGGAAGAGATAACGATGGCTATAGGATCAACACTTCTTCCCCAAGGGGCGCTAATCGCGTTACACAAAAGAATTGCGGCGTCCCGGGTGGCATAACTTCTGAATCCTGAATTTCTTCCCCTCAAAACCCCCGAACCTCTGAACCCTTGGACCCTGAACCCTGTAGCTGAACCGCTGAACCCGTAAACCGACACCCCAAGATTTCCATAATCAAACATTATGTAATATAAATGAGTTCTTCCGGCCCTTCCAGAACCTCTCCGATGACGGCGGCCGATTCGATACCTGCCGCCTTCAGGGCCGCCGTAAGGGACTCGGCACTTTCTTTACCGACGCTGATCAGCAGCCCCCCGGAGGTCTGGGGATCGTAGAGAAGGTCTTCCGTCGCCTGTTTCACCTCCGGGCCGCGCTCGACCATCTCCTGCCGGAATTCCCTGTTTTTGTATGCGCCGGCCGGGATCAGGCCCATGGCCGCATAGTCGAATGCCTCGGCGATGATCGGAACCTCGGCCGAGGCAAGCCGGACGCTGCGGCCGCTTTTTTCCACCATCTCGGCGAGGTGCCCGATCAGGCCGAAACCGGTCACGTCGGTGCAGGCATGAACCGGGAAACCGGCCATGATCCGGGCCGCATCCCGATTGAGTCCGGCCATCAACCGGGTGACAACATCCGTGATCTTTTCCGAGGCCAGGCCCGCCTTGATCGCGGTGTTGATGATGCCGGTGCCCAGGGGTTTGGTGATTACCAGCCGATCCCCCGGCTGCAGGGTTTTCTTGGTCAGGACCCGGTCCGGATGAATGAAGCCGGTCACTGAAAGCCCGTACTTGAGCTCCTTGTCTTCGATGCTGTGCCCGCCGATCAGGACACATTCGGCCTCTTTGAGTTTGTCGATGCCGCCTTGAACGATTTCCCGCAACACGGACAGATCCATCTCCTTGGCCGGAAAAGCGACCAGGTTCATGGCGGTCTTGGGAACCCCGCCCATGGCATAAACGTCGCTCAACGCGTTTGCCGCAGCGATCTGGCCGAACATGTAAGGGTCGTCCACGATCGGCGTGAAAAAATCGACCGTCTGGATCAGGGCGAGGTCATCGGAGACACGATAGACTCCGGCGTCGTCCGCGCGTAAAAGCCCCACGATCACGTTGGGGTCGGTCGGAAAATCAAGCCCGCAAAGCGCCCGTTCCAGGTCCCCTGGCGGCAGTTTCGACGCTCAACCGGAACCGGTGACGGTCTCGGTGAGCCGTTTCTTCCGTTTTTCTTGCATCGATAAAATCGCTTCGCGCTTTTATTGGCGGCGGCTTCGCCGCCGGTTCAGGACTATACGATTTCAGCGACCTGCGCCTTCAATGTGGACACGATATCCGCCGGGGCCATCTCCAGCATGGTCCCGCGCTGGCCCGCGTTGATCAGAACACGGTCGCAGTCCAGCAGGCTTTTTTCCATCACTGCGGAAAGCCGCTGCCTCGTACCGAAGGGGCTGATGCCGCCCACCAGGTACCCGGTGAGCCGCTCGGCGGTAGGCGTATCGGCCATGGCGGCCCGCTTCACCCCACAACTCCGGGCCAGTTTTTTCAAATCGAGCTGCCGGTGCCCGGGGGTCAGCGCCAGCACGTGGCAATCTTGACCCAGGTCGACCACCAGGGTCTTGATGGTCGCCTCCAGGGAAAAGCCCACGGCTTTTGCTGCAAACTCCGCGCCCTTTTCTTGGTGGTCGTACTTGACCACATCGAAGGGTATTTTTTTCTGTTTCAGATAGGCGATGGCCCGGGTGGACACTGTAAGTACTCCTTCGGGAAAACGCCCTTTCCTTGAATCTCCATTTTTGAACGTCAGCTCTTTTGTTCTTCCGGCCCAAAGGGACAGACCAGCTCCCTTGCGGCATAGTCATGGATCTTTCCGCAAAACGGGCACGGTTCGGCCAACCTCACCCGGGCGTCCAGAAAGCGGTTTCCTTCGTCGTCTTCTCTGACGCCCCGGTTGTCTGTCAGGGAAAACCGGTCGGTCTCAAAAATCTTTCCTTGTTCGGGGCAGACGAACACAAACTTCATGCCTTCTCCCAGCCAAGAACGATTCAACCCGTTTTGATAACGCACTCATCCCCTATCCGCGCCTATGAGGTGTGTCAAATCCAATATTTCGATCGGCTTTCATCGGAAAGATAGAAATTTCCTATCGGGGCGGTTCTTCCTTCTATTCTATTTCGGAGCCATGTACCATGTTAAAGGCGCAGTCAGGGTTGCCGGGAACCTCCCGGAAGACGGAAAACGTTTTCCCCCTTTGGCCGGTTTACAAGTCCCAGGGTTGCTGGTAGCTGTTTTTTGTGGGGTAAAGGAATTTCAAACGATGACCCCAAAAGGCGGATATGAAGGCCGGGGAGATTCATCTCCTTGGGTTGGGTGATCATTACAGAACGGAATGATGCACCAGTGTAAGGCTGTAGTCAGGGCGGTGGGGGGATCTTGCCGCCCTCAAATCAACCTGATCATTGTGTATAGGCCCGTTACAGAATCATTAATCCGGAGGAAACGCATGGATCGATACGGTTTCGTCGGCCTGGGGCAGATGGGTAGATGGATGGCCACGAACCTGCTTCAGGCAGGGTTTGCCCTCACCGTGTGCGACCTCGACGCCGGGGCGGTCAAAAGACTCACCGACATGGGGGCGCAAAGCGCCCCGACCCCCGCCGAATTGAGCACCGGGGTGGACGCGGTCTTTCTCAGCCTGCCGAACCAGGAGGTGGTGCAGGAGGTGGTCTGCGGCGCCGGAGGGATCCTTGAACAAACGCGTTCCGGAACCATGGTCGTGGACTGCGGCACCACAGACTATCTGTGGACCATCGATTTTGCCGAAAAAATGGGTGCCGAAGGAATCGACTTTGTCGATGCGCCGGTGACCGGCATGGAACAACGCGCCAGGGACGCGACCTTGACCATCATGTTCGGCGGCCCCGGACGCCTCCTGGAAAAAATCCAGCCGGCCCTAAACACCATGGGAAACCGGATCGTCCACATGGGAGACGTGGGCAGCGGACAGCTGGCCAAACTCGTCAACCAGTTGCTGTTCAACACCCACATGGCCGCCCTGGCCGAAGTGCTGCCCATGGCTGTCAAGCTGGGGCTGGACCCGGAAAGGATCGCCCAGGTCATCAACACCGGTTCGGGACGAAGCTTCGCCTCGGAGACGTTTATCCCCCATATCCTCGAAGGCCGGTTCACCCACGGCTACAGCATGGGAAACGCATACAAAGACATGGCCGGAGGACTGCGCATCTCCGCGGCAAACCGGATCCCCCTGCCGGTGGTCCAGGCGGCCACCGCCACCTATCAAAGGGCGCTGCTGTCGGGCTGCGAAAATCAGGACAAGGGGGCCATGATCAAACTCTTTGAAGGCCTGCTGGACGTCGCATTCCGCAAGCCGACGTTCAAATAACGAATTTTGCCATCCGGGGAAACATCCATGGAAAAACTGATTATCACCGTCGCGCTGACCGGCAACGTTCCCACCAAGAAGATGAATCCCCACCTGCCCGTGACGCCGGAGGAAATCGCCGCAGACGTATCGGCCTGTGCGAATGCCGGCGCCGCTTTGTTTCATGTGCACGCCCGGGACCGGGATCAGAAACCGACCCTTGACCTGTCCGCCTACAAACGGATCGTTGCCGCCATTAAGAAGAAGGCGCCGGAGGTGATCCTTCAGCTTTCCACGGGCGCCCGGGCCGGCACGGACGCCGAGGCCCGGGTCAATCCGGTCCGGCTGCTTCCCGAGATGGCCAGCTTCACCACCGGCTCCAACAACCTGCCCGGCATCGTGTACGCAAACTCGCCGCAGTTTATCGAGTACCTGGCCACCGTCTTTCGAGACACGGGCGTTAAACCGGAAATCGAGGTGTTCGAAGCGGGCATGATCAACAATGCCCTGTTTCTTCACCGCAAGGGATTGATCGGCGCCCCTCTGCATTTGGATTTCGTTCTGGGCGCCCCGGGGGCCATGCCGGCGGGGGTAAAGAGTCTCGTTTTTCTGTCGGAAAGCATCCCGCCCGGCGCCACCTGGACGGTGGCGGGGATCGGAAAGGCCGAGATCCCCATGGCCGCGGCGGCAATCGTGATGGGCGGCCACGTCCGCGTCGGGCTGGAGGACAACCTGCACATGCCCGACGGATCGGCCGCCTCCAATGCGCGGCTGGTGGAAAAGGTGGTCGCCATCGCCCGGGAAGTGGGCCGTGAGATCGCAGATCCTGCCGAAGCGCGGCGGATTCTGTGCCTGGATCCGCAGAAAAAGGACCGCATCCTGGAAAAGCTCTGATCGGCGTTGATGAAGATCCCGCCAACACCCGCACCGCAAAAAAATGCGATCGGGCTTGGAAGACAAAATCCGGTGACGTTCAAGGGAAAGGGTGACGCGATGACGATCCGCAATCTGGGTTTCATGTTCAACCCCTCTTCGTTGGCCCTGGTGGGGGCGAGCCGGAAGCCGGGCTCCATCGGCGCCGTTCTTGTCCGGAATCTGGTTCACGCCGGTTTCGCCGGCGACATTTTTCCCGTGAACTCGAAGTATGAATCCATCGAGGGGCTTTGCGCCTATTCCGACGTGGAGAGTCTGCCTAAAACACCCGATCTTGCCGTCATTGCCACCCCGCCGGATACGGTTCCGGAACTGATCGAAGAATTCGGCCGAAGGGGCACCCGGGCGGCGGTGGTGATTACGGCCGGCTTCGGCGAAGGCGGCAGCGAAAAAGGACGACGGTTGCGGACGCAAATGCTCGAGGCCGCCCGTCCCCATCTGCTGCGCATCGTGGGCCCCAACTGCCTGGGGATCATGGTGCCCAAGAGGAGCCTAAACGCAAGTTTCGGACACGTCCAGCCCCTTTCGGGAAATATCGCCTTCGTCGCCCAGTCCGGTGCGGTCCAGACCTCCGTGCTGGACTGGGCCACTTCAAAAGGGATCGGATTTTCCCATTTCGTGTCTTTGGGAGACATGGCCGACGTCGATTTCGGAGACATGCTCGACTACCTGGCGTCCGATTTCAGCGCCAAAGCGATTCTGCTCTACATCGAGGCCGTCACCGATGCCCGAAAGTTCATGTCGGCGGCCCGGGCGGCGGCCCGGATGAAGCCGGTGGTCGTGGTCAAGGCCGGACGTCATACTGAGAGCGCCCGGGCCGCCGCTTCCCACACCGGGGCCCTGGCCGGAACCGACGAAGTATACAACGCCGCCTTTCTGCGGGCTGGGATGCTCCGGGTGATGGACATGCAGGCGCTTTTCGATGCCGTGGAAACCCTGGCCAGGGCTCATCCCTTTGCCGGAGACCGTCTGGCCATCATCACCAACGGGGGCGGGATGGGGGTCATGGCCACCGATGTCCTGATCGACAAAAAGGGGCGCCTGGCCGAGTTGTCTTCCGACACCATCGACCGGTTGAACCGGGTATTGCCGGCCACCTGGTCCCACGGCAACCCGGTGGACATCATCGGCGACGCACCGCCGGGGCGGTATGCCGATGCGCTTCAGGCGGTCCTGGAGGACAAAGGCGTCGATGCCCTGCTGGTGGTCAACTGCCCGACGGCGGTGGCCTCGAGTACAGAGGCCGGGCAGGTGGTCGTCGACACGTTGAAACAAAGCGGTGCAAAGGCAGCCTCCCGGGGTATTTTCACCAGTTGGCTGGGGATCGACGCCCCCCGGGAGGCCCGCAGGATCTTTGCCGAAAACAAGATTCCCACCTATGAGACACCGACCGAAGCGATCCGCGGATTCATGCAGATGGTGCGCTACCGCCGCAGCCAGGAGCTGCTCATGGAAACACCGCCGAACATTCCGGAAGTCTTCGATCCGGATACCGGTCAGGCCCAGCAGATCGTGGACAAGGCCTTGTCGGAAGCAAGACAGTGGCTGACCGAGACCGAGGCCAAAGCCGTTCTTGCCGCCTATAAAATCCCGGTGGTCCCGACAACCGAAGCGGCGACCGCCGAAGAGGCCGCAAGGATCGCCGCCAAACTCGAGGAGCCATCGGCGTTGAAAATCCTGTCCGCCGATATTACCCACAAGTCCGACGCGGGGGGGGTGGCACTGAATCTGACCTCCGAGGAATCGGTGAAAGAGGCCGCACGGGTCATGGAGAAACAGATCCGGGAAAAATTCCCCGAAGCGATGATCTCCGGGTTTACGGTGCAGCCCATGGTGCACCGGCCCGGCGCCACGGAGCTGATTGTCGGGGTCCACAGTGACGTGCAGTTCGGTCCGGTGATCCTCTTCGGTCACGGGGGTACGGCCGTGGAAGTCATTCAGGACAGGGCTATTGCCCTGCCGCCGCTGAACATCCATCTTGCCCGGGAAGTCATGACACGCACACGCGTGTATCGACTGCTCGAGGGCTTCCGCGGCAAACCGGCCGCGGATTTGAACGGTATCGCGCTGACCCTGGTCAAGGTCTCTCAGTTGATCTGCGACATCGCCGATATCGCCGAACTGGATATCAACCCCCTGCTTGCCGATGAGCAGGGAGTGGTGGCGCTGGACGCCCGGATCAAGGTCGTCAAATCGGATCACCCCGCCGCCCAGCGGCTGGCGATCCGTCCCTACCCCAAGGAGCTCGAGGAAACTGTCACGCTTGCCGACGGCCAGACACTGCTGCTTCGCCCGATCCGGCCGGAGGACGAACCGGCGCTTCACTCCCTTTTTGCGAGCCTTTCCAGGGAAGAGATCCGTCTGCGATTTCTCCATCCCATGAAGATCCTGCCCCACACACTGGCGGCGCGGTTGACCCAGATCGACTATGACCGGGAAATGGCGCTGGTCCTCTGTGAGGCAAGTGCTGAAAAAGAACCGGAATTGTTCGGCACGGTGCGGTTCACGGCGGATCCGGACAACGAGCGCGCCGAATTCGCCATCCTCGTGCGCCGGGACATGACCGGCTTGGGCCTGGGCCCGATGCTCATGCGCCGCCTGATCGACTGCGGCAAAAACCGGGGGATCGGGGCGCTTTTCGGGGAAGTGCTGGCCGAAAACAAATCGATGCTGCGGCTGTGTGACGCATTCGGATTCAAAAAAAGAAGGGATCCGGACGAACCCGGTGTAATGCTTGTCTCTCTGACGCTGTAAGGCGGCTGCCAAATACAACGGGGCGTAAATACAGCGACGATGGTTTCACCGCCGAGACGCTGAGACCCCAGAGGATTCGCAAAAAACATATAAAAGATTCTCTCTGCGCTCTCCGTGTCTCGGCGGTGAGAGTTCTTTCCGATACCCGAGAAATCTATCGATCCATCTTCGACTTCAGGTATGCGACGCAGCTGTTCAACGTCGCAAGCTTCGGGTAGTCTTCTTCCGGGATTTTCAGGTTGAGCTGTTCTTCCAGCCCGACGGCGAAATTCATGAAATCCACCGAATCAAAATCGAACTGGTTGCGCAGACGATCGGTGGGGTCGAGGTTGGTGACATCCGCTTCCGGCGCGATTCCGGAGATGAGCACCAGGGCCAGTTTTTTGATGTCGTCTTCGCTTTGCATCCGTTGCCCCTTCGCCTTGTGCAATCATGTTTGGCACCGCTGTTTTCATTCGTCAATGCCGCGGAGGCGGGAATCCAGTTCTTCAAAAAAGATCTGGATACCAGACTCGATCGAACATGAGATGCACCCATCTATTCTATTCAGATTTGATCATTTTCGGCTTGGAGAAAACCTATCCAGTCCGTCTACGTTACCTCCCGCGGTTCGAACGTAAGCATCAACATTCCGCTCACAAAGGAAAATCCGAGCAGATACAAGCAGAGCACCACGGTGTACATCGCCCCGAAATAGTGGATCATAAGCGGAAGCAGGGGGAGTTTGACCGCACGGCTGTATAGAAAAACAGCGGCCAACGAGCTGCGCATACCTTTTTCCCGAAGCTCCCGCAGCAGTGCGTACCAGGCATAAATCGATCCTGTGGCCAACACACCCCCCACCGCAGCGATGAGCCAGCCCTTGAGCCCTGAATCGGAGCCGAGATTTCGCCTGATCCATTCCGGTTTGATCAAAAGATTGCACGCCAGCAGCAGAAGAAACACCAGAGCCAGAGCCGGGATCACTTGGCGCAGGATTTTACCGAAAAAAGCAAGCGCCTCCTGGGCGGTCTCGGCGTCAAAGACGCCGGCGATGCCATATGCGGCCAGCACCATTAGCAGGAAAAGCCAGCCGCCGCACCCGCGTTTTTGCCGCTCCCGTTGCATATCGCCCCTATCCCATAAGTTGCAGCGTATAGACCAAAAGAAAGGCGATCGCCAGTGCGCTCACAAAACTGGTCCCATTCCGGTAAACGGCAAAACGCGCCCCCAGCATCATGCATTCGGCGGGCAGCTGAACAATTCCGACCGTCACCCAGCTTACGATAAGCGCGGTAACGGCGACCAGGCTCACCCCGCCCTTGAGCAGTTCCCCGCCCAGCAGATAGCTCGCCAGCGGGTGTCCCACGGCCACGCTTCCGACAGATGCGCCGATCAGGGCGTTCAACGCCGCGTTTCCTCCGAACAGATCCGCCGTGATCTGTCTTGGAAACAGCTTGATTGCCAAACTGGTCAACAACAACATGCCAAAGATGATGGGAAGGAGATTGACAAATGTCCTTGAAGTTTTCTTGAGGCTCGCAGCCAATTGATGTCCCTGCATAGGCCAATTCCGGTGGTGACTTTCATTGAAAATCCTGGCGCAATCCGAGGGCCGCCGCGACACATGTAAAAACCCCGCCGCGCTCAGACAATGCGATCGGCCAGGTAGCGGCGCATCTCCGCTAGGGTGTCGAGCCGGCCGTAGTCGGACTCCGGAATCTCCACCCCGAGTTCCTCGTGGAGCTGGATAAAGAAGTTGAGGGCGTCGAAGGAATCGATATCCAGCGCCCGGCGGATGTTTTCATCCGGCGAGAGGCTGCCCGGCTCCGACTCGGGCGCGATGCGCTTGAGGAGCTTGAAAATGACCTGCTCGATTTTTTCTTCGTTCATAGCTTGGATGGCTCCTGAAGACGGCGGTGTAAGGTGTCGAGAAACTGGGCGCCCCGGTGGCCGTCGGTGGCCCGGTGATCCGCCGCCAGGGTGGCCGTCAGGACCGGCCGGACGCCGAGCAGACCGTTTTCCGCCCAGGGCTGCTCCATGGTCTTGCCGATGCCGACCAGGGCGACCTGGGGCGGGTAGATGACGCCGAACACCGATTCCACTCCGAGATCTCCCAAATTCGTCACGGTGATGGTCGCAGCGGTCACCTCCGCGCTGCGCAGGCGGCCGGCACGGGTCCGGGTGACGAGATCCCGCAACGCTTCCATCAGTTCGTCCAGGCATAACAGGTCTGCGCCGAGAATGGCCGGAACGATCAGGCCCCCCTGCCTCAGGGAGATGGCAAAGCCGATGTTGATCGCCTCCTGGGGCTGGTGGCGGCCATCGATCCAGTAGCCGTTCAGCTCCGGCACGTCCTGCAGGGACACCGCCACCGCCTTGAGAAGCGGGACCACCGGCAGGAGCCGATCCTTGATGGATCGCTTCCGGTTTTCCGATTCCAGCCATGCCAGGGTGCGGCTCATGTCCACCCGCGTCTGCAGATAGTAGTGGGGTATGTCCCGGTTCGAGCGCGCCATGGCAGCAGCGATGGCCCGTCGCATGGCCGCCGGATCCTTCCAGCCGGCGGCTTTTTCCGGGGTCGGCGCGGCAGAGGCCGGGATTTCTTCGGCAGGCGGCGGGGCGGCAGGGGGAATTTTTTCCGGAAAGGGCCCTTTTGGCACCGCAATCGCCTGCTTGACATCGGCGGCGCAGATGCTGCCGTGGGGACCGCCGGGGGTCAGGCTTTGGAGATCGATGTCGTGCTCCATCGCCAGCCGGCGGGCATAGGGAGAGGCCTTGACGCGCTCTTTCCGCTTAGATTCGGGCGTTGGCGGGGCGGCCGCCGGGCCTGTCTCTGTTTTCTGGGCGGATGGTTCTTCCTTCTGCGCCGGAGGTGGAGGGTGCACTGAAGGCGCTTTCGCCGCTTCGACAGCCGGCGTCTCGGCCTCCGGCGGCTTCTCCGCCGCGCCTCGAATGATGGCCATCACGGTCCCGACCGGAACTTTCTCCCCCGGCTGGACCAGCAGGGCTTCGACGACGCCGTCCTCGTAGACCTCGATTTCGATGGCCGCCTTGTCCGTGTCGACCACGGCGATGATGTCCCGGCGTTTGACTCGGTCCCCCGGCTTCACCCGCCATTCGAGAAGCGTTCCGAATTCCATATCCGCGCCCAGACTGGGCATGCGAAATTCAGCCATGGGTCTTCACCATGTTTTTGATGGTCTTGACGATCTTGTCCACCTGGGGCAGCGCGGCCTCCTCCATGTGCTTGGCATAAGGCATGGGCACTTCCGTGCTGCAGAGCCGCTCCACCGGCGCGTCCAGCTCGAAAAAAGCGCCTTCCATGATCCGGGCGCTGATTTCAGCGGAAATGCTGCCGCTGCGCCAGCCCTCGTCCACGATCAGGGCCCGGTGGGTCCGGGAAACCGAGGAAAGAAAGGTGGCCTCATCCAGGGGCCGCAAGGTCCTGAGATCGACCACCTCGGCCTCGATTCCCTGCGCAGAAAGAATTTCTGCGGCCTCTAAAGACTTGAGGAGGCTGGCCGAGTAGCTGATGACGGAGATGTCCCGGCCCGGCCGTCGGACCGTTGCCCGCTCGATGTCCACCGGTCCGGCGCCGGCGGCAAGCTCTCCTTTTAGGTTGTACAGGCCGCTGTGTTCGAAAATGAGAACCGGATCCGGGTCTTGAAGGGCCGTCCAGAGCATGCCCCGGGCGTCTTCATGGGTGGCCGGGCTTAGGACCCGGATTCCGGGAATGTGTGCATACCAGCCGTCCAGGCAGTGGGAATGCTGGGCGGCCAGCTGCCGTCCTCCGCCGGTGGCCATCCGGATGACTATCGGCACGTTGAACTGCCCCCCGGACATGTGAAGATAGGTGGCGGCGGTGTTCATGATCTGGTCTGCGGCCAGAAGACTGAAATTGACGGTCATGATCTCCACGATGGGGCGCATCCCGCCGAGGGCCGCGCCGATCCCCGCCCCGACAAAGCCGGACTCGGAAAGCGGCGTGTCGCGAATCCGCTCCGGGCCGAACTCTTCGAGCAGTCTTTTGCTCGCGGCAAAGCAGCCGCCGTAGCGGCCCACATCCTCACCCATCAAAAACACCCGCTCGTCTGTGCGCATCGCCTCGGCGAGCGCTTCGCGCACGGCGTCTCGGTAGGTGAGCCTGCGCATCGTTTCCGGGCTGCTGTGGCTCATTCGCTCCTCCGTTCCGAGGTCACAAATCGGGCCAGATCCTCCACAGGCTCCCAGGTGCACGCCTCTGCAAAGGCAACCGCTTCCTTGATTTCCTTGGCGGCCTCGCCCTCGATCACCTGCCGATCTTTGTCGGTCAAAAAGCCCTCTGTTTTGAGCGTTTTTATGAAGGTCTCGATGGGACAGCGCTTTTTCCAGTCTTCGACCTCGGCCTTGTCGCGGTAAAGCTCCGGGTCGAACATGGAGTGAGCGCGGAAGCGGTAGGTGCGGCACTCCAGAAAATAGGGGCCCTTTCCGCTCCGTACGGCGGCAGCCGCCTTCTTGGCGGCGGCTTCCACGGCCAGCACGTCCATCCCGTCCACGGAGGCCGCCGCCACGTCGTAGCTTGCGGCCTTGCGCACCAGGTCCGTGACCGATTCGGACAATTTCAAGGCCGTTCCCATGGCGTACAGGTTGTTTTCGCAGACAAAGAGCACCGGAAGCTTCCACAGGGAGGCAAGATTCATGCTTTCGTGGAATTCGCCTTCGGCGACGGCGCCCTCGCCGAAAAAGCAGCAGGTCACCCGCGGGCGCTGTTGCATTTGATCCGCCAGGGCCAGACCAACGGCGATGGGAAGGCCGCCGCCGACGATGGCGTTGCCGCCGTAAAAGCGCGTTTTGGCGTCGAACAGATGCATCGATCCGCCCCGGCCGCGGCTGCAGCCTTCCTGCTTGCCGAACATTTCGGCCAGAATGCTGCCGGCGGAAATGCCCCGGATGAGCGCATGGCCGTGCTCCCGGTAAGTGGCCACCACCGCGTCTTCGGCGGTCAGCGCCTCCATTACCCCCACGGCGACCGCCTCCTGGCCGTCATACAGGTGCAAAAAGCCGCGGATCTTCATGGCGCTGTATAGCTCAGCGCAGGTTTCCTCCAGGCGGCGGATGCGGATCATGTTTTTGAGCAGGTGCAGGGCATGATCCCGCCCGATTTTGGATGTCTTCTGTTTTTTGGCGCGTTGGGCGTTCATTCTTCCGTCTCCAGGGTCGAAAGGTCTCCTTCCGGCAGCCCCAGTTCGCGGGCCTTGAGCAGCCGCCGCATGATCTTTCCGGCCTTGTTTTTGGGCAGCTTTTCCTTGAACTCGATCTCCTTGGGCGCCACGGCGGCCCCCAGCCTCTTTCGGGCAAAGCCGATGAGCTCCAAACGGAGTTCATCCTTCGGAAGAAAGCCGGGTTTCAAAGCGACAAAGGCCTTGACCATCTCGCCGATAAGGGGGTCGGGTTTGCCGATGACCCCGGCTTCGGCCACCGCAGGATGCTCCATGAGGGTGCTTTCGACCTCGAAGGGACCGACCATGTGCCCGGAGGTCTTGATGATGTCGTCGGCCCGGCCGACGAACCAGAAGTACCCGTCGGCGTCGCGCCGGGCCAGATCGCCGGTCAGATACCAGCCGCCGGCAAAACACTTCCGGTAGCGGTCTTCGTCGTGCAGGTAACCCCGGAACATGGAGGGCCATCCCGGTTTCAGGGCCAGGTCCCCCTGGATGTCGGGGTCCTCAACGACCCTGGCCTGGCCGTTTCCGCTTCGGTGCACGATGGCGGCCGTGATGCCGGGCAGGGGACGGCCCATGGACCCGGGCCGGATCTCCATGGCCGGAAAATTGGCGATCATGATGCCGCCGGTCTCCGTCTGCCACCAGTTGTCGTGGATGGGCAGACCCAGGGCGTTCTGTCCCCAGACCACCGCCTCCGGGTTGAGGGGCTCGCCCACGCTGTGAACCACCCGCAGGCGGGAAAGGTCGTACTGCTTCCGTGGGGCGACGCCCAGGCGCATGAGCCGCCGGATGGCCGTGGGCGCCGTGTACCAGACGGTGACTTTTTCAGACGCCAGAATCCGGCACCAGCGTTCGGCGTCGAAATCCGCCTCATCGACGATGTTGGTGATGCCGTGCAGCAGCGGGGCGATGATCCCGTAAGAGGTGCCGGTCACCCAGCCGGGATCGGCCGTGCACCAGAACACGTCTCCGGGGTGGAAATCGAGGACGAATTTTCCGGTCAGGTAGTGGGTCAGCACAGCGTTGTGCACGTGGATGGCGCCCTTGGGCAGACCGGTGGTGCCGCTGGTAAAGTGCAGCAGCGCCCGGTCCTCGGGGTCGGTCGCGGCAATGGTGAAATATTCCGAAGATGCCGCCATGAGCCGCGGAAGCGACCACACGCCGGGTTCGGGATGATCGTCTCTGTCCACCAAAAGGACGTGTGCCAAGCGGGGAAGATTTTCCCGCTGGGGACCGATCTTTTTCCGGTACTGATCCTCCGTGGTCAGCAGCACCCGTGCCTCCCCCCGGCTGAGGCGCTGAAAGACCGGCTCCGGGCCGAACGCCGAAAAAAGAGGGCAAAAGACGCTGTTGTTTTTCAAAGTCCCCAGCGCGCCCCAGTAAAGTTCGGGAATGCGGCCGGCCAGAACCGCAACCGTATCGCCGCGGCCCACCCCCAGGCCGCGAAGCACGTTGGCAAACCGATTGGTGAGGATTTTCAGTTCGGTGTAGGTAAAGTCCCGGACCCTGTCTCCGCTGCCCAGCCATCGAAGCGCCAGATGGTTCTTCAGAGAACCTTCGGCATGGCGATCGACAGCTTCGTGGGCGATATTCAGCCCGCCGCCGTCGGGAAGGCCGTTCAATTCCCCTCGGATGCCGTCCCATGAAAAATCGCTGCAGGTCCGCTCATAATCGAGCAGGTTGGGCGGCGTCTCCCAGGAACCGATCGCCTTCTTGATGGGCGTCCACAGCAAGTGCGCACCTCCCTTCCAGAACGGGGGGAAGGGGCAGGGGGCGTGTGCCAGATTTCTGAAATCGCACCGCGCCTCAAACCGTCAGCGAACTACCCCACAGGCCATGGATGTTGCAGTAGGCCAACGCGTGAAACGCTTTGAAATCCTCGATCTGGTTGATCTGGAAGCGAACATTGGGGTTTGAATAGACCGGTGCCCAGGCCGCACGCCCCAGGTTGATCACCTGGCCGTTGTCCTTTTTTACCCCGTAGAGCTCGATCCAGGCAATGTGATGTTCCTGGCTGTTGGGATGGGGCGTGTCGTGACCGACGACCACTCGGACGATGTCCCTGCCTTCTTTGTGCCCTTTGTCCACGGTGATGGTCGGCACATGCTTTTCTTTGCCCTCATCCTGCCCCTTTTTGATGATTTCCGAAAAATCCATGTCCCCCGCTCCTTTCCTGAACCATACAAAGCGCTTTTCAGAAAATAGGATTCAAACTTCGTGCCATGTTGGAGCTTGGTGGCGCGCCCCTGGGAAGACAACCAAGGGGCGGCGACATAACTGGCTGTATTTTATATTTCATAACATGCAGCGCCACGGCTGATGGCTTTGGGGGATCATGCAAGTAATTTGACCCTCATTTCATTCGACCGATAAAAGGAGTAAAATAACATAACGTTTCGTAAAGATTTTTGACGGGTCAACACCGATTGCGGCAAGATACTTCAGCGCCGTTCGCAAGCGAGGATGCTGCCATGAAAGCCAAAAGCCACTCGTTCGATGCCCATCATGCCCGTTATGACGCGTGGTTCACGCACCACGAAGCAGCGTATCATTCCGAGCTGCTGGCGGTCAGAGCTTTGCTGCCGTGGCAGGGGCTGGGTCTTGAGATCGGCGTCGGAACAGGCCGTTTTGCCGCTCCGCTGGGGGTCGATGTCGGCGTCGACCCGTCCCTGTCGATGCTGTCGTATGCCGCCAAAAGAGGCACCCTGGCAATTCAGGCAATCGGCGAGGCCCTTCCTTTCAAGAATGCGGCCTTCGACTTCGCTCTGGCGGTCACCACGATCTGTTTTGTCACCGATGCGAAAAGGATGCTGACCGAGGCACGCCGGGTCCTGAAGCCCGGTGCACCGGTCGTGATCGGATTTGTGGATCGGGATAGCAATCTTGGCAAGGTCTATCTGGATCACCAGGCAAAGAACGTCTTCTACCGGGAAGCAACCTTTTATTCGGCCCCGGAGGTGAACAACCTTTTGAAAGAAGTCGGATTCGACCACCTAACCTGGGTGCAAACGTTGTCAACACCGCTGGATCGAATCCGGGAGATCGAGGCGCTCCGCCGGGGGTACGGGAACGGGGGATTTGTCGTCGTATCGGCCACCCGATAATGGGGAAAACAGGCCGCCGGTCGTCCAGCTTTGCCGGCTTCTATTTCGTCATTCCCCCGCTGGCGGTGGTTCAACAGATTCGATAAGTTCGACAAGCTCACTTTCAAATCCCGCTGAGATATTCCGGGCCCAGCATTCTCATCTGCTCCAGAATCCACCGGGCACGGTCCTGAACGTAGGCCGAGGGGCGGTTCGCATGCAGTCTTTTCGGGCTCGGAAGGACGGCGGCCAACACCGCCGCCTCTCCAGGCCGCAGCCCGTCCGCATGCTTGTGGAAAAAATGCCGGGCGGCCGCCTCGACCCCGTAAATGCCCCGGCCGAACTCGGCGATATTCAGGTAGACCTCCAGGATCCTCGCCTTGGGCCAGCAAAATTCCAGGAGCATGGAAAACCACGCTTCCAACCCCTTTCGTAGGAAGCTGCGGCCGGGCCACAAAAAGAGATTCTTCGCCGTTTGCTGGGTGATGGTGCTCGCCCCCCTGAGCCGGTCCCCACGGAGTCGGTCTTCCACGGCGTCGGACATCGATTCCAGATCGAATCCGTTGTGGTAGGGAAACTTCTGGTCTTCGGCCGCGACCACGGCCAGCTGCATGGCGTTGCTGATATCTTCCAGGCCGACCCAGCGGTTTCGGATCGGCTGAGAAGCGTCTCGAGGCATCTCCAGGACCTGATATTGAATCATGAAGGCGGTGGTAGGCGGATCGAGCCAGCGGAAGATCAGCACCGAAAAAAGCGACAGCGCAACGAAACCGGCCGCCAGCCACAGCAGCCAAACCAGAAGCCGCCGGATCCGGCGGAGAAAGAACTCACCCGTCCGGCGGGATAACGGCATTTTTTCCTGTTTCCCCATGGTGATCCCAATTTTCACATGGTGGGTACCGTCAAGAATGCCCCGCGGGTGGATTATCGAAGTTCCGGCTTTGAATCAAGGCAGGGGAAATGAATGACCTTGTGAATATACACTGGGAAAATCTAGTACCAGGTGGACCGGCTCCGCCGCCTGATACAAGATTTTTCCAGTCATATTCAATATTTCTGTTGAATCCAGAATTCTTCTGTGCTACTGGGTCAGGGCGATTTTCGGCGTGTACCCGATGCCCAGGGAGGAGAAATGAACGAATTCAAGAACTACCGAAACATCCACGAAATGTTGAAGGAAACCGTCGAGCGGCGGCAGGAACGGCCGGCCTACCGTTGGTTCACGGCCCCGGGCCAGACCGATGAAGTCTCCTGGAATGAATTTTACGCCCAAGTGCGCCGGGCCGCGCAGGGGCTGATCGCCCTGGGGGTGGGCAAAGACGACAAGGTCACCATTTTGAGCTACTCCTGCTGCCGTTGGGTGCTCTGCGACATGGCCGCAGCGGTCATCGGCGCCCAGACCGTCGGGATCTACCACAGCCTGCCGGCGCCGGACATCTCCTACATCGTGGACCACAGCGACTCGGTGGTCGCCTTTGCCGAGGATCAAAGTCAGCTCGACAAGCTTTTTAAAATCCGGGAGCAGATCCCGGAGGTTCGAAAAGTGATCCTCTTTTCCGACGTGGTGCCTGAAGACGACTGGGTGGTCGGTTTCGACGAATTCATGGAAATGGGCGAACCGGTACCGGAGGAAAAGGTCGATGAGATGGCCGCGGCGGTCTCTTCAGACGATGTGGCCGGCATCGTATACACCTCCGGAACCACCGGCGTTCCCAAAGGAGCCATGCTCACCCACGACAACATCACCTTCACCGCCCAGTCCGTGGCCGGATCCGTGGTCTGGTATCCGGACGACGAGGTGTTTCTCTTTCTGCCCCTGGCCCACGTCTTTGCCCGCACCTGCGTCTACACCTCCTTATTTGCCGGCACGACTATGACCTTCTGCCGGGGCATCGACTTTATCGCCGAAGACATCAAGGCGGCCAGGCCCCACTGGTTTCCCAGCGTGCCGAGGATTTACGAAAAGGTCCACGCCAAGGTGACGGGAATGGCCGAAGCCAAGGGCGGCACCGCATTGAAAATCTTCAACTGGGCATTTTCCGTCGGCCATCAGGTCGGAGATCTGAAACTGGCCAAAAAGCCGATTCCCTTTGTCCTTGGACTCAAGCACCGGCTGGCCACCAAGCTGGTGCTCTCCAAGATCCAGGAAGCTTTGGGCGGCCGGGTCCGCTGGTGCATCAGCGGGGCCGCTCCCTTGAACCCGGACATCGGCAGGTGGTTTCACGCCGCCGGGGTGCTCGTCGTCGAGGGTATCGGCATGACCGAAAACACCTCCTTTTCCAATCTGAACCGGTTCGACGACTACCGCTTCGGCTGGGTGGGTCCCCCCGGACCGGGCATCGAGCAAAAGACCGCAGACGACGGGGAGATCCTGTTTCGGGGCAGAAACGTGATGAAGGGCTACTACAAGATGCCGGAGGAAACCGCCGAAGTCCTCACCGAAGACGGCTGGCTGAAAACCGGCGACGTCGGCGAGATCGACGAGAACAATTTTCTGCGCATCACCGGCAGGAAAAAAGAGATCATCGTCACCTCCGGGGGCAAAAACATCGCACCGGCCCGCATCGAAGGGATCCTGGCCACCTCCCGGTACATCAACCAGGTGCTGGTCATCGGAGACGAGCGGAACTATCTGACCGCGCTGGTCACCCTCGAGCCGGACAACACCGCCGAATACGCTCGGCAGCAGGGCATTTCGTTCGTCTCCACCGAAGACCTGGCCGCAAACCCCGCCATCGTCGGAATGATCGAGCGCGAAGTGCAGGAGAAGAACAAGGAGCTGGCCTCTTTTGAAACCGTCAAAAAGATCCGGGTGGTCCCCGAGTTCACCATCGACAACGGCATGCTCACCCCCACCATGAAAGTCAAAAAGAAGGTGGCCAAAAAACGGTACGCCGGGGAAATCGATTCCCTCTACCGATAAATGCGCTGTCGCGCATTTATAAGCGGCGGCTGCGCCGCCGAAAGGATATAAGGGTTGGTTGCCACTGGGCAGATCAGACTTATATTAGACACCGAATATGTGCGCTGAGCTATAGGAAAAGAATTACCTCAAAGACTGAGAACAGGATCTCATTCGTTCTTTCCTCTTTGTTTTGTGCGGCGTAGCCGTATCCAAATAAATCCGCGGCAGCGGATTTATTTTTGAATCTGGAATTTTGAACCCTGCCGGCCCACAGCCTAAACGGCAATCTGTGGCTCTGGCCAAGGCACCCTGAGGAACTCGAAAGGAATTGATTTATTATGGCTTTTGAAAAGAGCGACTACAAGGAAGACATCGACCGGGCGACGGCGGTGTTTGAGACGAACCAAGGCACCTTCGAGGCCGAGCTGTACGCCAAGGAGTGCCCGGAAACGGTGTGGAACTTCATCAACCTGGCCGAGGGCCGGCAGCAGGCCCTGAAAAAAGGGCCGTTCTACGACGGGCTCACCTTTCACCGGATCATCGACGGCTTCGTCATCCAGGGCGGATGCCCCCAGGGAACCGGCACCGGCGGTCCCGGATACCGCTTCGGAGACGAGTTTCACCCGGCCCTGAAACACGACGGCGCCGGAGTACTCTCCATGGCCAACGCGGGCCCGGGCACCAACGGCAGCCAGTTTTTCGTCACCCTGGCGCCCACCCCCCACCTGGACGACCGCCATTCGGTGTTCGGCAAAGTGATCAAGGGACTCGACGTGGTGGAGAAAATCGGCAACGTGGCCACCGGCCCCGGCGACCGCCCCAAGGAGCCAGTGGTCATGGAAAAGGTAAGCATCCGCCGGCCGGAATAGCGAAATTCCGCTGCAGAGGCAAAAAGGGCGGCCGCCGAGCGCGGCTGCCCTTTTTTTGGGGACTCCCCCCCCCAAAAAAATCAGTTGAGCCTCTTCCCCGGGCTACAGCTTTTTATTCCTCATATACTTCCACATAAAGCGGTTTCCCTGTTGAGGGGCATGCACTTAGCGCACACAGCACATCCATCTGCGCCTCCAAGACAATGTAATCCCCCGGCTTGCTTTTGCCTTCTGCTATGGCAAACTTCCCGTTTTCTATATCATAATCCATGGTCTGAAACAGGTTCAACGGGTCAGGAATATCCTCAGGTTCGATCGGCCAGTCTTTTAGTGCCTCTTGCAGGACCTCATAACATCCAAAAGAAGGTACGCCAAGAGGGCCTCCAACCGCCATTTGTTCGCTAAATCCTTTGTATATTCGGCTTTTTAGCTGTTCAAAAACCCAGGCACTGCACATGCCATACTGCAAATCGTGAATACCGTAGGTATCTTTTGTGATTGTGAGCAAAATTTTATTGTCACGGGAGTATAGATGATCACCCGTAGAGATAAGGAATTTCCCTTGATTCGCCTTTGTACGCGCTTGGCTAAAACGTCTTTTTAAATTGTTCGCATCAAAGCATACGAAATCCCCGATTTGGCCGCCCTCCACATCGACAACCTTGATGCATTGTCCTATTGTGATCGTCCAAGCCCCGCCGCTTCTAGCAAATAAATCTTTCTTTTCAATTATTTTCATTCGATCCCCCTTGTTAAACGACCGTTCTTTCGTTCAGTGCTATGCGCCTTTCACAATCCCCAGGCCGGGGAAACGCGTCTTTTCGGCTAATTTCTGGGAAAACCCTTCTTCCGCCGCCAGATCGACGACCTGAATTCGGCTGGACAGCAGTTGCGCCTCTTTTCGGTGCGCTTCGTCCAGCAGGATCATCGTGGTTCCGAAACCCGCCAGGTTTTCTTTTGTCTGCACCCGGCCGACGATATCGGCCGGCGGAAGCAAGCCGATGGTTGCCGCACTTTCCCAGGAAAAAGAAGCGCCGAAGGAACCGGTGAGCACCAGCCGGTCGACCCGATCGAACCCGGCCTTTTGCATCAGGAAATACACTCCCACCGCAAGGGCGGCTTTGGCCAGTTGAAGCTGGCGTATATCTTTTAGTGTAATGGCGACCTCCACTCCGGCCGGATTGTCTTTTGCCGGAAGAAGCACGAATCTGCGCCCGAGTCCCCGTTCGTCATAAACCACCTGCGGCCAGCCGGGTGCAAACAGCCCCCTTTCGGTCAAGCACCCCGCTTCCCGAAGCGCTGCCAGCAGATCCAGGGCGCCGGTTCCGCAAATGCCCAGAGGCGCGGTGCGGGGCGTGCCCATCACTGAATAGTCGAATCGACTCTTTCCCGGTTGGTACGTGACCCGGTAAACGGCGCCTGTAGTAGCGGGCATCCCGCAGGAGGTCTGGGCTCCTTCAAAGGCAGGCCCGGTGGCACAGCTTGCGGCCCACAACCCGTCACGGTTTCCAAGAACGATTTCCCCGTTGGTGCCGATGTCGAGGAGCAGGCTTGTCTCCTCCCGTCGGAACATCCCATCGGCAAAAACCGCAGCGGTCACATCCGCGCCGATAAAACCGGCGACTGCCGGCAGGAAGAAGACCCGGATTCCAGGGGCGACAGTAAGACCCAGGGCTTCGGACCGCATCTCGGGAAGAAAACGGCATACCGGGCGATAGGGGTAGACACCGAGACTGGAGGGATCGATCCCCGCAAAGATGTGAAGCATGGCTGTGTTGCCGGCAACGGCCAGCTCGTCGATGTCTCGGCCCTCTTTGCCGGCCTCGGCAAGACACTGGGCGGTGAGGTAGTTGACCGCCTCTGCGGCCAGGGATTGCAGAGCGGCCAACCCTGGCTCTTTTTTTCCTGCCGCATGAATCCGACCAATGACATCTTCCCCGAAACGGATCTGCGGGTTGGTGACGGAGGACGAAGCAATGACGGCGCCGGAGGAAAAATCGCAAAGGTAGGCGGCGATGGTGGTGGTTCCCATATCCACGGCCAGCCCGAGGCTTGACATTTTTTGCCCGGGCCAGACGGCGTCGATGCCGCCGTCTGGTCCCATGACCAGGGTCAGGTCTCCGTCCGGATCGTCCAGGACGGAAATCTGCCGCAGCGCGCCATAAAAAGGTGGATTCACCTTCTCTTTACCGGAGAAGAAATTCGCCGCCCGTTTCAGTATCGATTCCGTGTATCCGAAATGGGCGACAGGAGCAATAGCGGGCAAGAAGATCCGCTTTACGGCGGGGACCGCCTTGAAGATGCCCTGGATCGTTTTTCGTCTGGCGCCGCGGGCTGCGGCGTCGACGGGTTCCAGGACCCTGACGTTCACCGCTCCGGTGATTTTCGCCCGGCAGGCCAGGCGAATCCCGGCGGAAAGGTGAGCCGGAGATATGAGGGCGGACTCGATTTCATCCGGTGAGCAAAGGTTCTCGGTGGGGGTGGCGATCACCCGGCATTTTCCGCATATCCCCCGGCCCCCGCAGTCTGCGCGGATTGCAACATCGGCCGGGGCCGCCGCAAGGATCGTCTCGCCGACGCCCAGGGACCCTCCCCGAACTGCAGGAGCGACGGTAAACGAGAGCCCTTTCTCGGTTTCGGTCATCTACCGCTCCTTAAGGGGGCGGTTACGCTCTTTCGCAATCAAGGACCCCCTGCCCCACCGCTACTGTTCGAGGCGCTTTTCCCGGAAAGCTCGGATGTAGTGCATGCAGTAGTTGTCTTTTCCGGAAAGGGCTTCGGCGGCAAAGATCGCGGCCATCATCCGCCGGTCGAGGGGGTTGACGATGGCCCCGTCCAGGCCCCGGGCAACGGCCATGGCCATGAAGGTCCGGTTGAGCAGCGCCCGCTCCGGCAGGCCGTAAGAGATGTTGGACAGGCCGCACATGGTGTGTACGCCGGGAAATCCGGTCATCACCTTTTCCACCGCGTCGAGAAAATGGGCACCGAAGTCGTTGCGGGTCGACACCGGCTGGACCAGCGGATCGACGTAGATGTTTTCTATTGCAATGCCATTTTTCATCAGGGCAGTGACCAGCCGGTCGGCGATCGCCAGACGCTGATCGACGGTTTCGGGCATCCCCTCGTCGCTCATGCAGAGGGCCACCACTTTCAGCTCCGTTCCGGACACCACCGGCAGCAGTTTTTCCCAGCGCTCGGACTCCAGGGAAATGGAGTTGATCATGGCCGGCCCGCTGTGGACGGAAAGTGCCGCCTCGATGGCAGCCGGAGACGGGCTGTCGATACAGCAGGGCTTGCCGGTTTCGTCCTGGACGGTTTTGACCAGCCATTTCAAGTAGCCTGGCTCTTCGGCCATGAAGACCCCGGCATTGACGTCGATATAATCGGCACCGCCAGCGGCCTGCTCTGCTGCCACCTTGCGAACTGCCGCTTCGTCCTTGGCCTCGATGGCCTGGGCGATGGATTTCCGGCTGGCGTTGATCAGTTCTCCGACGATGATCATTTTCCCTCCGTTTCACAGCTTCCCTGGGGACCTAGTGCAAGCTCTTTTGCCTTGAGCCGGATGGTCATCACCGGGCAGGGGGCGTGCCTGACCACCTTCTCTGCCACGCTCCCCAGCAGCACGTGGGGAAGACCGGTCCATCCGTGGGTGGACATGACGATCAGATCTGCATCGATCTCCTCTGCAAAGCCGATGATTTCTTCAAACGGGTTTCCCTTTCTCACCTCGGCATGGCATGGCAACCCCGATGTCTCGCAGTAGATCGAACAGCTGCCGAGCTCGCTTCGCAGGGTGGCTTCGGTCTCCTCCAAAATCTCCCGGCTCACCTCGGCCCTGACAAAGCTCGGCGGGCCTTCGATGACGGTCAACAGGTGCAGCCGGGCCCCGAATCGCTGGCAGATTTCGACAGCGTATTTCAGCGCCTTGCGGCTGAAATCGGAGCCGTCGGTCAGGGCCAGCACTTTTTGAAAAGACATTTTTATCTCTCCTGTGTCATCTGCCGGCAGAATGTTTCATGAAAAACACGGCCTGCAAGTCTCGAATGAATTTGGCGACCCCGGAAAGAAGAAGGAGAAAACTGCCGAAAAACAGCACAAACCGCATCGGCCAGATGATCGGATCCCACTCGCTTCCGGAGGTGAGTTTTTCGGCAAAGGACTCCCAGAACCAGTCCGCCGCCTGCCAGACCAGAATACCGACGAAAAAGAAAAAGAGCAGATCGGTGACGAGCAGATCGAGAATGCCGCGGCCCCTTCGGGTCAACCGGTTGTAGAAAATGTCCACCCGGATGTGGGCGTCGTGGAAGGCGGCATAGGCTCCGGCCATGACGTAGGTGATGCCGCAAAGATACAGCGTCATCTCCAGCCCCCAAATAGTGGGCGCATTGAACACATACCGAAGCACGAGTTCGTAGCAAACCTGCACCGTGGCGATCAGAATGAAAAACGAAGAGATCTTTCCGCTCCATTCGCTGAGGCGGTCGATTCCATTGAGTAGCTTTGCAACCATCGTGTGGCGGGCTCCTTTCACCGGTGCTTTTCGGCCGCCTGCCGCCTGCGCCGGCAATTCGGTTACTTGATCATCATGTTCGGCAGCCAGAGGATGATCTGGGGAAAGATCATGCACAGGACGATGCCCACCAGTTGCAACGCCATATAAGGGAGCACCGACTGGTACAGGTCGCCCATGGTGACATCCTTAGGTGCCACCGCCTTTAAATAAAACATGGAATATCCGAAGGGCGGTGACAGGTAGGCAATCTGCAGATTCAGGTTGAAAATCACCCCGAACCAGAGCGGATCGAATCCGAGGGCCGTGACGACCGGCACGAAAATCGGCGCCAGTAGCACCGTGATCCCGATGATATCGAGCACCATACCCAGAAAGAGCAGGATCACCTGGATGATGATCAGCACCAGCCAGGGATTGACTGGAAGCGCCACCAAGGTGCTCTTGACGAATTCCGCCCCGCCGCCAAGAGTGTATGTGGCGATAAAGACCATGGCGCCAAAGACGATCCAAAGGATCAGCCCCACGGTTTTCATGGTCTCGAACAAAGAGCCGCTGACGTTCTTCCAGTTGAGCTGGCGCCGGACCGCAGCGCAGATGATCGCACCCAGCGCCCCGACCCCGGCGGCCTCCCCGGGTGTTGCCACGCCGCCGAAAATCGATCCCATGACCCCGAGAATCAGCAATACGGGCAAGACCAGTGACTTGAACATGCCCAGCTTCTGCCTGAGCGGGATTTGCCATTCTGCGGCGGGCGCCGCCGGCCCGGCGGACGGGTTCAGGTAGCATTTGATCAATATGTATCCGATATACAGCCCGCCGAACAGAAAACCGGGACCGACGCCGCCCATGAAGAGTTTTCCGATCGACTCACCGACGGTCACGCCGTAGACGATGAACATGATGCTGGGCGGAATCAGCACTCCCAGTGCCCCGCCGGCGACGATGGACCCCAGGGCCATGTGCTTGTCGTACCCGAGCTTGAGCATGAAGGGGAGCGCGATCAGGCCGGTGATGGTCACATCTGCCCCCACGGTGCCGATCATGGCGGCCAAAATGGTGCACAGCACGATGGTGGCCGCGGCAATCCCGCCCCGAATCCCCCCGATCCACACCTGGAGGACCTTGAACAGTTCATTGGCGATGCCCGATTTCTGGAGCATGTTGCCCATGAACACGAACAGCGGGATCGCGATCATGCTGAAACTGCCCATGACATCCCAGACCCGCAGCACCACGATGGAAAGAGAATCCGGACCCCACATGAACAAGGCAAACAGGAGCCCCAGGCTTCCCGTCGTCCAGGCAAGGGGAACCCCCAGCGCGAGCAGAAGAAAAAACGAGCCGAACATCAGGGTGGTCAACAGGGCAGGACTCATGGAATCACTCCGCCATCGCAAATCGACTGGAAATAAAACTCCGGGGAACGCCGCAGCCGAACGGGCCCCCCGGATTTCACGCCTTGGTCATATCCTTAATCGAGGGACCCCTTGAGCTTGAGAAAGTCGACGATGGAATCGATCATCCGTGCCGACATCTCGCTTTTCCCCTTCCAATCGCTGGCCACCTTCAAGGCCATGGCCCGGGCCTGTTTCATGTCCGCATCCGACAGCTTCGTGTGGACCAGCCCGGCATCGGTCATCTTCTTCAGGGCCCGGATGCTTTCCGCCTGGGACTGGTAGTCGAACCGGGCGTCGAGCTCGTACATCCAGGAAGTAATGGTGGCCTTGAGGTCCGCAGGCAGGCTGTCCCACCGTTTCTGGTTGATCGTAAAATCACAGGTTGCCGTGTTGCCGTGAAAGGACGGATACAGGACATACTCGGTAACTTCGTGAAGCCCCAAATCCATGTTCTCGGCCAGGGAGACGAACTCGGCCGCATCGACCACACCGGTGTCCAAGCCGGTGTAAAGTTCGCTTCCGGGCAGTTTCACGGGAGACGCACCCAGTTCGCTAAACAGGGTGGAAGTCAGCCCGCCGGCGGTCCGGATCTTGATCCCCTTCAGGTCCTCCAGGGATCGGATCGGCACCTTGGACATGATCGGTTCTGCCCCGACCAGGGCCGGCCCGGCATAATATACGTCGTATTTTCCATAGAGTTCCCGCGCCAGCTCCATTCCCCCGAAATAGTACATCCACAGCTTGACGTCCGTGGTGTTCTCCCAGAGATTCATGAGGCTGAACAGGGCGGCAAAGGCAGGATCCTTGCCGGCATAGTAGGCAGGCGCGTTGAAGCCGCATTCGAAGATCCCGCTTCCCATGGCATCGAGCTGGTCAAACGCCCCGACCAGGGAGCCGACCCCGTAAAGCCGGATGTCCATCCGGCCGTCGGTCATTTCCTTGAGATCGGCCAGGGACGACTCCAGCGCCTTGTAGCCCACGCTCCCCGCGACCGCATATGTCTGGGCCCGCCAGTTGTAGACCTTTTCCTTGGCCGAGGCGGCCGGTGCCAAAGCGATAACGGCCACGACCGCTGCAACGACGATCCAGATACCCGTTTGTTTTCTTCCTCGAACCATACAGCCTCCTTTTTGATCTTCAAAACCCGGTTGTCGTCTTCCCGTCCCGAACTCAGGTCTGGCTGCTTGCCGTTTCCACCGGCTGCAGAAAACCCCCAGGCGGGCCGGCATCCGAAATGGATGCATCCTTGTTTCAAAAGCTTACTGCACCAGCGATTTGGCCAGGCGGGCGGCGGATCCTGCATCGGCGGCATAACCGTCCGCGCCGACTTCGTCTGCAAACTTCTGACTGATGGGGGCGCCTCCGACCATGATCCGGACCTGGTCTCGAAGGCCGCTGCCTGAAACGGCATCGATGGTCGTGCCGATCATCCCCATAGTAGTGGTCAACAGGGCGGAAAGCGCCAGAATGTCCGGCTTGCTTTCCTTGACGGCGGCCACGAATTTTTCCGGCGCCACATCGACGCCCAGGTCGGCCACCTCGAATCCGGCGCTTTCCAGCATCATGATCACCAGATTCTTGCCGATGTCGTGAAGGTCGCCCTTGACCGTTCCGAACACCACTTTGCCGGTGGCCTGCACCCCGGCCGCGGCAAGTTCCGGCTTCAGAATGGCAACGGCAGACGCCATGACATTGGCCGACATGAGCACTTCGGGGATGAACATTTCGCCGGACTCCATCCTTTCGCCCACAACGTCCATGGCGGCGATGAGGCCGTCGTTCAAAATCTCCTTGGCAGAAATGCCCTCACCCATGGCCTCTTTGACCAGGGTGGTCAGGGTCGGTTCGTCTCCCCGGATCAGGGCCTCCTTGATTTCATCGAGTGCTGCCATTTTCTTGTTTCCTTTCCGCAGGCCGTCTTAAAAGTCTCACTGTCGCGCGAAGTATTTTTGAGATCGGTTGCAGTTCTTTTTCCATGGGCCGTCATGCGGCCAGATTCTGAATACAACGGGTGAGCATCCGCCGGGTCAAGGTTTCGGCCATGGCCTTGCGATACTCCGCGCTGGCCCGCAGATCGGATATCGGAGTAATCTCTGCGGCTGCCTTTGCGGCCGCCTCGGCCAGGGCTGTTTCGCTTCCGTCGGTGCCCACCAGGAAGGTTTCGGCCCCGGTCACCCGAATGGGGGTCGGCGCCACAGCGCCCATGGCGATCCGGGCGTCGGTAATCGTCTTCCCGTCCCACCGGACCCGGGCGGCCACCGATATGATCGAACAGACAAAAGCGGTGCGAAGCCCCAGGCGAACCCGCTGGGCCGCCTCGTTTTTCTTCAGGATCGGAAACCGGATCTCGGTGAGGACCTCTCTGGGCTTCATTCGGGTGGTTCCCGGTCCGAGAAAAAAACGGGTCAGCGGCACCGTCTCTTGGGTCTCCGGCCCGCGGACCGTCACCTCCGCATCGAGGCAGAGCAGCGGCGGGGCGGTGTCCGCCGCCGGTGAGGCCATGGACAGGTTTCCTCCGATGGTGGCGATGTTGCGCACCTGGGGGGAGGCCATCTGGGCCACCGCCTCAGACAGGACTGGGGCGTTTTCCCTCACCTCCTCGGATTGGGCCACATCCACCAGGCGGGTGCCGGCCCCGATCACCAGCCGGTCTCCTTCCAGCCGGATCCCGGCCAGTTCCCGGACCCCTTTGATATCGATGACGTTCAGGCCGTCGGCAAAGCCCCAGTTTCCGCTTCGCATCGCCGGAATAAAGTCGGTGCACCCGGCAACGATCTTCAGATCTCCGTCGACTTTGGCCAGCAGATTCAGAAGTCCAGCCAGATCCGGAGGCCGGTGATAGGCTATCTCGGGCAGCGCCCGGGAACCGATGAAATTTTTCATGTTGCCTCCCCTTTCAAAAGTAATCAACTCGCGGCAGCGATTTGATTACCACCAGTTTCCGGCCCGCCTTGCTTCCATGGCGGCCTGGATCGCCTTGACGATGTTCATATACCCCGTGCACCGGCAGATGTTGCCCTCGATTCCCTTCCGGATCTCTGTTTCCGTGATCTGCCCGCCATTCGTCTTTTCGATCAGGGCATAGGCGGTCATCAGCAGGCCGGGGGTGCAAAACCCGCACTGCAGGCCGTGGTGCTCCAAAAACGACTCCATCAGCGGGTGCAGCGTTTCGCCCCGCTTCAATCCCTCTGTGGTGAGAATTTCGGCGCCGTCTGCCGCGGCCGCCAGGACCAGGCAGCTGCTGACCGGCTCCCCGTTGAACAAAATGGTGCAGGCACCGCATTCTCCTTCTTCGCAGCTTCGGTGGACACTGGTCAGACCGAGCGTTTCGCGCAGGACCTCCAGCAGCGTCGACCGGGAATCGACATCGATATCGTGTTCCTGACCATTGACTTTCAGATGGACCGAAACCTTCATGTCTCGCTCTCCTTTGCCCCTATGATGATCGGCCGCCGGCATTTGCCGCTGCGCCGCCGGACCGATGTTTTGCCTCGGAAATCCATTTGAGCACCCGCTCGGCAGAAGCCGGCGAATTGTTGACTTTCACACCGAACGGGGTCAGGGCATCTTCTATGGCGGCCAGAATGACGGCCTTGCTACCGATGATGGGAGCCTCCCCCATCCCCTTGGCGCCGGTTTCGGAAAACGGTGACGGCGTTTCCAAATGCCCCACCTCGATGACGGGCGCTTCCACGGCCGTGGGCATGAGGTACTCGGAAGAAGAGCAGGTCATCATCTGACCGTTGCTTGCGTATTTGAGCTCCTCGGTGAGGGCCTCGCCGATTCCCTGCACGATGCCGCCGTGGATCTGGCCGTCGATGACCTTCTTGTCGATGATGGTTCCCGCATCGTGGACATGAGCATACTTGATGATGGCGGTCTGTCCGGTTTCGGTATCCACCTCCACCACCGCCACATCCGCAGAGGCGCAAAAAGTGGTGTAGGAAGTGCCGGTTTCCGGAGTGGTGGGGCTGTACCAGGTGGCGGTCACCGAAAGAAGCTGTTCATGCTCCAGGAGAATTTCCTTGGCCATGCCCCGGGGGCCGGGAAAAAAGTAGGCCTTCTCGGCAAATTCCCGGAAGGTCAGCCTTTTTTCCGGATCGGATTTAGCGGAAACGGCGCCGTCTTCGATAACGATGTCCTCGGGCTCGGTTTTCAAAAATCCGGCAGCGATCCGGTTCGCTTTTTCCCGGAGCTGCTTTGCGGCCTTGGCCACGGCACTGGCCGGCCAGACCGCCCCCCGGCTCGACAGCGGCCCCTGCCCGATGTAGTCGGAAGATACAGGTTTGACGTAGACGTCTTCCTTTTTGCAGCCCAGAATGCCCGAGACGATATTGACGTGGCTGATCTCCGATCCCTGGCCGATTTCAGTGCGGTCGCTTTCCACATACACGGTTCCGTCCGGGGCGATTTCAACTCGGGCCTGGGTCAAACCGCCCATCTGGCAGTTGGGTACGGCCACTCCGGCAGGCTCGATGGCGGACACGACCCCCACACCGATAAACCGGCCCTGCCCGCGAGCCTTTTCCTGCTCGACCCGCCAGAAAGCCACATCGCCCATGTCGAGGACCTTTTGAAGAACGGCCGGATAGTTGCCGTTGTCCATAGTGTAGTTGTTGATCTGCTTGAACGGAAATTCGTCGGGCTGGATGAAGTTCTTGAAGCGGATCTCTTCCGGGGTCATGGAAAGTTCCCGGGCCACCTGGTTGATCGCGTACTCGATGAACTTCAGGCCCTTGTCCTTGCCGTATCCCCGGTAGGCGCAGTAAAAAGACTTGTTGGTCACCACCCCGATCCCTTCAATGTGCATCCCTTTCCAGTGGTACATGTTGGCCGGAGAAGAACAGGCCGGAAAGATGCTCAGGGCGGCGATCCCCTTGTTGGTGCTCTCTACGCCGAGATTGTGGTATACGGTTGCCCGAGCCCCCAGCAGGGTGCCGTCGTCTTTCACCGCCAATTCCCCTTCCCAGTAGACATCCCTCTGGTGGGGGCCTGTGACGATAAAATCCCGCTGGGATTCGGTCCATTTGACGATGCGGCCGGTCAGTTTGGCCGCCAGGGCGACCACGTTTTCCTTCCACACATGGATCTTGAGGCCGAAGGCACCGCCGATATCGACGGCCTGAATCCTTACCTTGACCTCCGGCATCCCCATGGCCGCGGCGATGTTGTGGCGGGCCAGATACGGGGTCTGAAACGAGCCCCACATCTCCAAGGTCCCGCGTTTGGCGTCGTATTTGGCCGCGCACCCCCGTGGCTCGATGGGAAGACCGGTGACCCTTCCTTCCCGGTAAGTCACCGGAATCACCCGGTCGGCCTCGGCAAAGGCGGCGTCCGGGTCGCCAAAGTCGAACTTGAGGTGGACCTGCTTGTTGTCCTCCCAGTCGTCGTAGAGTTTTGGGGCACCCGGTTCCAGCGCCGCCATCATGTCGG
>Ga0272443_10001392_pt1 | contig 35618 bp, 34 predicted proteins | sample SSMAcet12_FD_193581 | JGI IMG/M metagenome (GOLD analysis project Ga0272443, IMG submission 193581) | Marine sediment archaeal communities from Little Sippewissett salt marsh, Falmouth, MA, United States - SSM-Acet-12 | ecosystem: Environmental > Aquatic > Marine > Wetlands > Sediment ... | reverse complement strand
GAGTGTCACGGGAAATGCCAGTTTATAGTGTATAGTGGGACTGATCATTGGATCATTCTTAACAGGGATCTCCATGCATACAGCTTGTCACTAGTCAAGGGTTGAGAGCGCGTCGAAGGGTGGTAGCGGGGGGCGGAAAACAAAGCCGAACAAAGTGAGGCTGCAGGATCCCGCCCCCCGTTATATGTTTTCATGACGATAAGAATCAAAAAGGATTTTTGATGATTAGAGGAATTAAAACATATATCCGATAAATGACCATTTATCGGATATACCAATAAAAAAGCTCTCTTGGCTATCTTGCCTTTAAGAGCTTTTTTATTGGTAGCGGGGGGCGGACTCGAACCGCCGACAACACGGGTATGAGCCGTGCGCTCTAACCAGCTGAGCTACCCCGCCATATCCATAATATCCGGAAATGCCTTAATTTATAACGAGGTATAATTATATGGTAAATATATATGTTTGTCAATGAACCCTTATACCTCGTATATCACTCTATTACCTCTTCAATCCAACCTCCACCGGCCACTACCTCTCCATCATAAAACACCGCGGCCTGTCCCGGGGTGGGAGCAAATTGAGGCTTATCAAATTCCGCTATTAGTTCGCCTTCCTTCCGCGGTATGATCGTAACCCCTGTCCTGGGGCTGGCATACCGGATCTTTGCCTGGTATTTTCCGGATTTTACCGGTTTTTCCTTCAAAAGCCAATTGAGGCCGTTTACAAGTATTTTACGGTTCATGGCATACTGCTTTTCTCCTATGACCACGGAATTTTTACCGGCATCTATCTTAAGGACATACATCGGTTTCCCCATGGCAATCCCCAGCCCTTTCCGCTGTCCTACCGTATAGGAAGCGATACCTTCATGCCTGCCGATAATGTTCCCGTCTATGTCCACGATATTCCCGGGTTTGAAGCCATCCACACCGATTTTAGAGAGATACTTCCTGTAATCACCTTCACCGTCGGTAAAACATATGTCCTGGCTTTCCTCCCTGTCAGCGGACATAAACCCTTTTTCCGCGGCGATCCCCCTCACTTCATCCTTCGAATACTCACCCAGGGGGAATTCCACATTGCGCAGCATATCCTTCGGGATATCATATAAAAAATAAGACTGGTCCTTATTTTTATCGGCGGCTTCAGCCAGTAAATGTTCTTCCCCCTTCTTTATGATCCTTGCATAATGTCCGGTAGCTATCTTTTCAGCGCCGATCTGTCTGGCTTTCTTGAAAAGATACCCGAATTTTATCCTGCTGTTGCAATATATGCATGGATTCGGAGTCCGGCCCCGGGCATATTCATCCGCAAAATATCCGGTGATCTCATCGGTGAACTCTTTTGAAAGGTTTATGACATAATAAGGTATATCCAGGTCTTCTGTTACACTGCGCGCGTACTGTATTGCTTCAAGGGAGCAGCACTTTTTCTCACCGGAAGAACCGCATTCACTCTTGGGCCATGTCTTCATGGTCATGCCGATAACATCATACCCTTTCTTGACCAGTTCAAGCGCCGCCACACTGGAATCTACCCCGCCTGACATAGCTACTACTATCCTCATTGTTCTCCTTATTGTTACAGCTTCTTAGCTTCTTAGCTTCTTAGCTTTTCAGGTTTCTGACATCAGATGTCAGAAGTCGAAAGTCAGATCTCTTGTCTTTAGTACAACTCTAACGACCAACGACTATATCCCCTCCCGGCATAATATGTCTTTCCGCGTTTTTTGAATATTTTATATCAAAATCTCCATTTATCAAGGAGATCGATATGACATCCACATCCGGCAGTCCATCCGCAAGTTCTATTGCTTTATCAGGACCCATCGCCATCATGCCTGTAGCGAGTGAATCCGCATAAGAACAATCACCGGAAATAACAGATATGCTTGAAAACTCTTTTTTGATCGGTGTACTCCTGGACGGATCTATTATATGCGCCATCTCTTCTCCGGACATGCCGTCTACCGCCCAGTTCTCGTAATCACCGCTCGTAGCTACTGACACGTTTTTCAATCCCAGGACCAGGAGTACACCGTTTGAGCCCGGGTCCCTGATACCTATAAGCCATTTCCCGTCATGTGGTTTCCCTCCGCACAGGATATCACCGCCGGCGTTTATCATGAAATGCTCTACACCTTCCGACCGCAGATATTGTCCCAGCTGCTCCACTATGTATCCTTTTGCTATCCCGGAAAGATCGACCCAGATACCGTTTTCTAAAGACGCGGCATTTTCGTCCGGGGATAATCTTATATTCCGCCAATCCCCTTTATGATGACCCCCGGGGATCATATCGAACAGTTCTTCCGGCATGTCTTCATAGAACCCGTAGTCTTTCAAGATAGGCGCGACCGTGATATCAAACTCTCCCCCGGTTATCGCGCTGATCTTTTTTGATAATTCCAGCAGAGTGAACAACTGAGGCGAAATACTGTTTTTTTTCAAGATGTTAAGTTCATTGACTTCGCTGCCGGTATCAAAAGCGCTGAATCGTCCTTCAAGGCGGTCCGCTATATGAAACGCCTTGTCCAGCGTAATATTCATTTTTTCACCATCATCCCCGGTCGACATTATCTGTATCGTAAGAAAAGTCCCCATCAGGGGTAACGTTTTCTCATATCTATGAATACCCTTATCCCCAGTATCACGGGAAGAGCATCCATAAAACAAACAACACACCAATATCATGACTATCGGATTTGAAAATAATATCAATATTTTGCGCATATTTAAATTATAAGCAGGATGCCGTTAATAAGAATGGCTGTCATCAGGGAAAATCCCGGTCTCAGTCTCTTTTTTGAAACTGCAGATCTATTCCCTGATAGAATTTCCGATATCCGCGTATTTCTTTACAAATTTAGGAAGGAATCCATCAAAAAGGCCTATCATATCATGCGTGACCAGGACCTGGCCGTCGCAATGATTACCGGCACCGATACCAATAGTAGGAATACTGACGTGTTTTGTTATCTTTAAAGCCAACTCCCTGGGCACACATTCGATAACAACGGCAAAACAACCCGCTTTTTCCAGATCAGCCGCATCGGTCATAAGGCGTTTAGCTGTTTCCGCGTCTTTGCCCTGGACTTTATACCCGCCAAGTTTGCTGCTGCTCTGAGGAGTAAGGCCTATATGCCCGAGAACGGGTATCCCGGCAGTGACGATGGACCTGATCCTTTCTACCACTTCGCGTCCACCTTCCAGTTTCACAGCGTCACAACCCGCTTCTTTTACAAACCGGCCGGCATTTCTGACCGCATCTTCCGAACTGGCCTGGAATGACATGAACGGCATATCTCCTATAAGAAAAGCCCTCCGGGTGCCCCTGCGCACAGCTTTGCAATGATGTATCATCTCATCCATTGTCACTGAAACTGTGGATTCACGCCCAAGCACCACCATATTCAGCGTATCTCCTACCAGTATGGCGTCAATACCGGCTTTGTCTATTATCATAGCCATAGGATAGTCATAGGCCGTTAACATCGTTATTTTTTCACCGGATACTTTTTTGCGTTTAAAATCCAATATGGAAAATCTGTCTTTATCCATGATCTAACCCTCGATTATATGCATACAGGCGGAAGACCGTCAAACTCCCGCTTTATCCAGTATTTTCGCGACCAGATTATTGGCCCGTATGGGCGTAAAGTGCACTCCGTCACAGATATCACGTATTCCTGCCAGTGTTTCCACTGAGACAGAAGTGGATTCCTCGATAAAATCCCCGGATCTCTCAAGCCTGTCGATAATATTTTCCGGGATCGATACCCCGGGGATATTCGCGTTCATAAATCTCGCCATTTTCACGGACTTAAGCGGTACTATTCCTCCCAGGATCCGCACATTATTTCTTATATGTTTTATGGCATCCATGAATACCTTAAACCTGGAAACATCAAAGATCGCCTGTGTCTGGAAGAACCTGGCGCCTTCCGCTATTTTTTTCTCCATTTTTATGATCTCAGGCTCTATAGGGTCGGCACCGGGATTGACCACGGCACCGATGAAAAAATCGGGCGCACCGTTAAGTTTCTTTTCGGACATATCCTGCCCTTTGATCAACCCACCTGCTGCCGACAACAGACTTACCGAATCCAGGTCATAAACCGGTTTAGCCTGAGGATGGTCCCCGAGAAGCGGATGATCGCCCGTCATTATCAATATGTTCTTAACACCGAGCACCCATGCGGATAGAAGATCGGATTGAAGGGCTATCCTGTTCCGGTCCCTGCAGGTGAACTGGCAGATGGGTTCATACCCGTTGTCGATCAATACCTTTGAAGCGGCTACCGCTCCCAGACGCATAACAGCACTTTGCTGGTCAGTGACGTTTACCGCGTCTATCCGGCCTTTAACATATTCCAGCTCATCCAGCACCTCCCCCAGGGACACTCCCTTGGGAGGGCCTATCTCCGTTGTGTAAACAAAACGGCCCTCATCAAGTTTTTCTTTAAAGTTTTTCATGCTGTATCCTGTACCCTCTTAAGACATTTCTCATCAAGATAGAAACAGTGACCGGCCCCACACCTCCCGGCACAGGGGTAATAATAGACGCTTTTGGGGCAACAGCCTCAAAATCAACATCCCCCACTATCTTCCCGGAAATATTGTTTATACCCACATCTATTATTATAACACCTTCTTTCACCCAGTCCTTTTTGACCAACCCCGCCTTCCCGACAGCGACGACCAGCACATCCGCGTCCCGTGTGTATTTTCTCACGTCGCCTTTTTCCGCCGTGCCCAGGTGGCATACAGATGTAGTCGCCGTTTCATTAAGCATCATCAGGCTTAAAGGTTTACCCACTATCGGCGAGTGTCCGACAATGACAACATTTTTACCGTAAAGGTCCACTTCCCTGACCCTGAGTATTTTCATCACAGCCCCGGGCGTACATGGCACTATTTCCGCGTCTTGCCTGAATATCTTCCCCAGGTTCAAAGGATGTATACCTTCGGCGTCTTTTTCGGGAGCGATCATCGAGACCACCGTATCGTGGACCATACCGTTTGGAAGAGGGTGCTGGATTATTATAGATGTCACGGCATCATCTTCGTTGAGCGCTTTAACAGAACTTATAACTTCTTCCTGGGAGATATGGTCGTCAAATTCGATAATATCGAATCCTATGCCGATGGACTCGGCGGCCCGTCTCTGCATCTTAACATATAACCGGGCATCCTTCTGCTGCCCGGCCACGATCGACACAAGCTTCGGGGGTGTTGTACGGTCCGCCGCCAGCGCGGCGAACTTTTCCCGGACATCCGCCTGTATCTCAGCAGCTATTTTTTTCCCGTCAAGTATTTCCGGCATATCCACCACCAAGCGTTAAAAATTTAATCCTTCCACCCAAGGCGCGTTATATCCCCGTTTATTTTCTCCGCTATATCAGAAACCGCCGATCCCATACGGTCCAGTTCAGCCATAACGGTTTTTACATACTCTTTGTCAGCGATGTTTCTTATATTTATCAAAACATTCAATTCAGCCGCGCGGAAAGCGGATTCCAGAAGCCGGGATGCCGCCCCTACATCCGATATAAGATTTTTGTTTGAACAAGACATCAGGTCCAGGGTCATTTTAATGGACTCCAGGCTTTCCCTGCATATTTCCATGGGGACTTCAGCCGCCTTACGGAAAACACCATCATCCTTCCCCTCCGATCTCAGAGAGGACAATAGCTCGGTAAGCACCGCGCAATCCTCGTCTATAAGATGTCCGAGCTTCTCAAGGATGGTTTCCTGTGCTTTTTTCATGCCGCATAATTCAACATCCCCCGGGCATCCGCTGTCTTTCTTAAAACTGAAGTTTATTACCATAAGGTTAAGCCCCGCCCCCATGGCCGCGGTCAATGCCGAAACACTGCCTCCCCCGGGAACGCTTTTTCTTGAAGCAAGATCTTCAAGATATTTTTTCACGGTCCCATTCAAGTAAAGATTTTCATCCATCAAAGTATCCCCTTGCATTTTTCCGTCTTAAGATCGATGTCCATCTTCGCTAACCTGGGTTTAAGCGGCATCCCCGGCATTCCGCTCACCCCGTCACAGATCACCTTTATGAAACCGGCGCCCGCACAGGCTTCGACATTCTCCACCGTGAGGGTGAATCCCCGCGGACGGCCTTTTTTCTTGGGATTATTCGACAGGGACAGGTATGACTTAGCTATACATACAGGCATACCGTCCAGTTTGGCTTTTTCTATAAGCTCCATCTCCTTCAGTGCCTCATCCGAATACCTTATCTCACTGGCACCATACATCGATTTGGATATTCTCTCGATCTTGTTTTTAAGATTCATGTCTACAGGATATAGATACCTGAACTTCGATTTTTCCCTGGATGCGCTGATAACGGCCTTAGCCAATTCGATACCGCCTTCGCTCCCCCTTTTATAGGACTCGTTTACCGCCACACCGTCGACTTCAAGAGCCTCGGCGCGCCTCAGGATGACATCGATCTCTTTTTTGGTATCGGAATCGAAACGGTTGATACTTATGACAATGGGGACCCCGAACATTTTAAGGTTTTCCACCTGTTTCTCAAGATTAGAGCACCCCCTGTCCACAGCCGAAAGATCCTCTCTCTTGAGCGTTTCGGGGAGCGCCAATCCTTTGACATTAAAATCCCCGCTGTGTATTTTGAGCGACCGGACCGAACAATTTATGACCACAACATCCGGCTTTAACCCGGATTGACGGCATTTAACATCAAAGAACTTCTCCGCTCCCAGCTCGGCTCCGAATCCTGTCTCGGTTATGGCATAATCGGCAAGTTTCAGCGCCATCTTATCCGCGATGACTGAACTTGCGCCATTGGAGAAATTCGCGAAAGTGCCGGCATGGATAAAACACGGAGTATTCTCGGTCGTCTGTACAAGGTTGGGGTCAAGAGCGTTTTTTAAAAGAACTGCCATCGCGCCCGCTACTTTCAGGTCATCCGCGGTAACAGGATTCCCTTTTTCGTTATATCCCACAACCACCCTGCCCACCCTGGTTCTGAGATCTTTCATATTTTTAGAAAGTGATAATATCGCCATACATTCGCTGGCCGCGGTTATGTCAATACCGCTTTTACGACTTACACCATGGAGTTTGCCGCCGCCGCCTACAGTAATATTCCTGAGCACCCTGTCGCTTACATCCATGGCCCTTTTCCAGGTTATAGTCTCCTTTTTCAGCTTATGCGGATTATCCCAGAAAAAACTGTTATCGAGCACAGCGGCACAGAGGTTCTGCGCGTTTGCCGCCGCCGTCACGTCACATGACATATAAAGATTTATTTCCTCCGGAGGGAAAACCTGGGAATAACCCCCTCCACTCGCCAGGCCTTTCATCCCGAAAACGGGCCCCAGAGAAGCCTGGCTTATGCAGGGAATGGCTTTTTTGCCCATTTTATTCATAGCCATGCTAAGACCGAGGGTGGTAACGGTTTTGCCTTCACCTTTAGGGCTGGGAGTTATGGAAGTGACCATTATGAGCTTCCCGTCTTTTCTTTTGGATAGTTTGTCCTCGAGCAGGCGGGATGGCACTTTGGCTATATATCTGCCGAACTGTTTTATCTCTTTAACAGGTATCCCTGCTTTTTTCGCGACATCTTCTATTTTTTTGGGTTTCATCTCAGATATCACTCTAGCGTCAAAACTCAAGCCCATTTTATCCTCCCCATTTTTTATTTGACCTGCTACCGCGACCGCTTCCGCAAGGCCCGAAAGATTTCCGGTGTATTGCTGTTATTCCGTATTTTCTGATAGCTTCAATATGTTCCCTGGTACCGTATCCCTTGTGCCGGCACAACCCATAGCGTGGATATCTTTTATCTTCCTCCATCATCAATCTATCACGAAACACTTTCGCGATGATCGAAGCGCAGGCGATGGAAACACTTTTGCTTTCTCCCGAGATAAGGTAAGTCCTTTCGCTGGGAACCCGGACATCCATTTTCCCGTCTATAAGTAGATAATCGGGCATGACCTTTAATTCGAGGACAGCCCGTTTCATCGCTAAAAGAGTGGCATTGAGAATATTTAAATCGTCGATCTCCTCGACAGTCGATACGCCTATTCCGATATCGCATCTTTTAATAATATCTAAATAGGCCTTTTCCCTTCGTTTTTCTGACAATTTTTTTGAGTCATCTATTCTTTCTGTGAAACCGGTATCATGGACAATGACCGCGGCAGCAACAACAGGCCCGGCAAGAGGCCCCCTACCGGCTTCATCAATACCCGCGACCGTGTTGTAGCCGTTCTCTAAAGCTCTTTTTTCGTAAAAAAACTTTATTTCAGGATCGTTTTTATCCAACCTTTTCCTGTACTTTTGTGGCTTTTTTGCCCTTTCTCCCCCGGAGGTAATACAGTTTAGCCCTTCTGACCTTCCCTCTTTTTTTCACCGCTATCCTTTCGATCAGAGGTGAATTTACGGGGAAAATACGTTCCACTCCCTCGCCATAGGAGATCCTTCTGACAGTGAACATCTCCCTGGTCCCTGACCCTTTGATGGATATCACCACGCCGGTAAACAGCTGAATACGCGTTTTATCCCCTTCGGTAATACGGAAATGGACATCTATTGTATCTCCGACATTGAATTCAAGTTTATTTTCCCTCACGTATTTTTTCTCAATCCCCTCGATTTTCTTTTCCACTTTCTCCTCCTTTTACCACACCGGGAGCCGGTGTTAACCTATTCCGGTATTTTTCAAAAGATCAGGCCTCCGCTCTTTTGTCCGCGATAAAGCCTGTTCTTCTCTCCATTTTTTTATTTTTTTGGGATCTCCGCATAAAAGGACCTCGGGGACATCCATCCCTTTGTAAGAAAAAGGCCTTGTATATTGCGGATATTCCAGCAAACCTTCTTCAAAGGACTCTTCTTCCAGCGCCTTATCCGCCCCCAGTACACCCGGAAGCAGCCTCACAACTGAATCGCATATTGCCATCGCCGGTATTTCCCCGCAGGTCAATATATAATCCCCGATCGAAAGCTCTATATCCACCAGATTCCTTATACGTTCGTCAAAACCCTCGTAATGCCCGCATATCAGTACAATATGCTCCCGGGCAGCCAGCTCGCGGGCCGTTTTCTGGCTGAACCTGGCCCCCTGGGGAGTTAAAAGGATCACCGCGGGCCGTACGGTGTTCCCGGTGTTACCGATTATGTCTATCAACGCTTCGTCGACGGGTTCGACTTTCATCACCATACCCGGCCCGCCGCCGAAGGGCTTATCATCAGCTGTGCGATGCCTGTCATGAGTCCAGTTTCTCAGGTCATGAACGGTTATATCGGCCAGCCCCTTTTTCCCCGCTATCTTCAGCATGGATTCATCAAAGACGCCTTTAAACATCTCTGGGAACAATGTCAGGATCTCTATCTTCATCATGTTCAGGATGATGCCTCCATCAACAGGCATGCACTTATATGATCCCGGCTTTTTTGATTATGCTTCTCACCGTTCCAGACGGTTTAGCCCCGTTTTTCAGCCAGTATTCGATCCGCTCTTTTTTCAAAGAAACATTATCGTCTTTTTTCATCGGATCGTAGTGACCTATCTCATCAACGACTTTGCCATCCCGCTTATCAGACTTATTGACCGCCACAATACGATAAAAAGGATTTTTCTTGGCTCCCATCCTTTTAAGCCTCAAAACAACTGCCATTTGTTCCCTCCTCCTGTATATTTTTAGTATGACCGGGACATTCCGGTCCCGGCCGATATTGCCTATTCTTTGACACGCCATACCCTGGCGCCTGCGGCCGAAAGTTTATCCTCTATATGTTCATATCCCCTGTCCAGATGATATATCCTGGATATCTCCGTATGGCCGTCCGCTACGAGCCCTGCCAGTATCAACGCCGCTGAAGCCCTGAGATCCGAAGCCATCACCGGCGCCCCGCTCAACCGTTTCACTCCCTTGATTATCGCTGTGGACCCTTCCAGGATAATATCCGCGCCCATCCTGTTCAACTCGCTTATATGTATAAATCTTTCGGGATATATTTTTTCGGTAATAACGCTTATACCGTCACTCACCGTGACCAGGCTCATCATCTGCGCCTGCAAGTCCGTAGGAAAACCCGGATATGTCTGTGTGGTAATGTCAACAGCGTGGACTTTCCTCCCGGTACGATACACCTCAAGTCCGTCAGGTTTTTCTTCTACCCGTCCTCCAGCTTCCGCGAGCTTATCGATAAGAGCCAGGTTATGCTCCGCTTTCGCGCCTTCCAAAAAAACTTTTCCGCCCGTCAATACGGCACCTATCATATATGTACCCGTTTCTATCCTGTCCGGGATCACACGATAATCGACTCCGTTTAAGCTTTTTACCCCGGTTACTCTCAAAGTAGGCGTGCCGGCGCCTTTTATAACCGCTCCCATGGCTGTCAAAAAATCCGCAAGGTCTACTATTTCGGGTTCACATGCGGAATCTTCGATAATAGTCTCGCCCTCAGCGAGAACAGCCGCCATGAGAGTATTTGCCGTCGCCAGTACGCTGGAACCGAAATGTCCCCCCAGGTAGATCTTACTTCCCTTTAACCTCCTGGCCCTGGCGACAAGATAACCTTCTTTGATATTTATGTCCGCGCCCAGCGCACGCAACCCCTTCAGATGAAGGTTTATAGGACGCGGGCCGATAACACACCCTCCCGGGAAAGAAACTTTTGCTTCGCCGTATCTGGCCAGGAGCGGCCCCAATACGACGATCGAAGCGCGCATCGTACTTACCAATTCATATAATGCGACACGATTAACCGCTTCACCGGGAAAGATCCTGACACTGTCTCCCGACCGTTCGATCTTTCTGCCCAGTCTGGAGATTATTTCTACCATGGTAGAAATATCTTTCAGGTCCGGGACATTAGTGATACTGGAACCTTCTTCCGAAAGCAGTGAAGCCGCCAGTATCGGGAGGCATGCGTTCTTTGATCCTGAGACCCTTATGCCGCCCGTTAATTTTACTCCGCCTTCTACGATCAATTTATCCATTTTTCCAGCCTAAAACTACTCGTTCGTAACCGTTAAAATCGATGAAAACGCTTATCCCCGTATAACCATTCCGATAAAAAAGTTCTTTTGTCTTTTCCGACTGGTCATACCCTATTTCCAAAGCCAGAAACCCGCCCTTTTTGAGATAATCATACGCCTTCCCGGTTATCATCGTTATATGGTCCATACCTTCACTGCCGCTTCTGAACGCTATTTCCGGCTCGGCTTTTATCCATGCATCGGTTTTGAGATAATCTCCATCCGAAACATACGGAGGATTGGAAAGAACAGCGTCAAAAATCCCCCTGTTCTCGTCGCCAAGGCCGTCATACATATCCGCGCATACAAGATCGATATCCCTGATCCCCGTTCTATTTACATTATTTTCGGCCACCTTCAACGCGTCCGTGGAAATATCGACCCCCGTCACGGTGCAGCCCGGGATCATTTTTTTCAATCCCAGCGGTATAACCCCGCTCCCGGTACCTATATCTAACACAACGGGATTTTTCAAAGAACTGTTTTCGAAAACTTGCGCCGCTGCATAAACCAGAAGTTCAGTTTCCGGCCTTGGTATGAAAACCCTCTGGTCCACAGCTATATTCATACCCATAAATTCGGTCCCGCCCCGCTCATACTGCACGGGAACCGTCTCAGAATATTCCATAAAGACCCCCGATCATCAAGTCCGATCTTAATGAACCTGGCGGACAAAGATCTGGCTCAATCGCCGTCTCCGGTAGTCTGCAATTTCAATTTCCGGTCCTCATCAAGAAGCGCCGTTATAAGTTCGTCCAATTCCCCTTCCAGTATCCGCGTCAGATTATATAATGAAAGTTTTATCCTGTGATCGGTGACCCTGTTTTCGGGAAAATTGTATGTCCTTATTTTTTCCGACCTGTCCCCGGACCCGACCTGTTTTTTCCTTTTTTCGGATATTTCCTTACGCTGTTTCGCTTCTTCCTGTTCCAGAAGGCGCGCCTTCAGCACCCTCATGGCTTTCGCCTTGTTCTTGTGCTGACTGCGTTCATCCTGGCACGTAACGACTATCCCCGTGGGGATATGGGTTATACGCACGGCGGAATCCGTGACATTTACGTGCTGTCCGCCGGCTCCTGATGACCTGTAGAGATCGATCTTGAGGTCCTGCGGATCTATCTGCACTTCTACGTCCTCCGCTTCCGGAAGAACGGCCACTGTCGCCGCCGAAGTATGTATTCGACCACCTGATTCGGTTTCAGGGACACGCTGGACCCTGTGTGTGCCCATCTCGAACCTCATATGTTTAAAGACATTTCTGCCTTCCACCGCGAATATGACCTCTTTTATACCCCCCATTTCCGTTTCACTTAAACTTAAAACGGATATTTTCCACTCTCTGCCGGAAGCGTATTTTGAATACATCTTATAAAGATCCGAAGCGAACAGTCCCGCTTCCACGCCCCCTGTGCCGGCCCGTATTTCCATAATAACGTTCTTTTTAAGCTCCGCGGAATCTTCATCAAGTAACAGATTTTCAATATTCCTCTTTTTGTCCGCTAAAGCCTCTTCGACCTCCTCTAGCTCGGCCCTGGCAAGTTGAGAATATTCACTCTTGTCACCTTCCTCGGCGATCATCTTCTCAAGAGACACCCTCTCTTTTTCCAATTCGGTAAACCTGTCATAAAGAACCATTATTTCTTTCAAATCCGCGTATTCTTTGGATTTTTTTTTATATTTATCCCGGTCTGAAAGAAGCTCCGGAGAAGAAAGCTCCTTTTCAAGCTTTTTGTATGTTTCTTTTTTACGTTCAAGTTCCTCAAACATATCCGCCAGACACTGAAATATTTATATTTTAAAGATTTATGTGAATAAAATACCCCGGGGTAAAAAGCAGCCCCTTATTTCTTCTCATACCGCTTTTTAAATCTGTCCACTCGCCCGGCAGAGTCAACAAGTTTTTGTTTGCCGGTATAAAAAGGATGGCATTTTGAACAGATCTCCACATGTATATTCTCCTTGGTAGCACGGGTATGCACGGTATTTCCACACGCACAAACTATCGTGCAATCCACATATTTAGGATGTATACCTTTCTTCACGTCTAACCTCCGATTATGTATTAATTTATTATTACAATTAGAATAGCCTAAATATTGTACTAAAAATTATATAAATATCAAGTGTTTTATATAATATAAGGCCTTTAAAACATTTTTCTGATAATTTCTAAATGACTTGCCCCAGGTAAAATGTGGAAAATTAGTTGTAAATAATTGATTATAAAGGTTTTATCAGTTTTTGCCCAGGTTTTCCAGAAATTCTTTGTTATTTTTTGTTTTCTTCATACGATCTATCAATAACTGCATCGCCTCGGCTGAATCCAGGTCACTGAGAGCTTTCCGCATAAGCCAGATCCTCTGAAGTTCATCAGACTCCACCAGAAGCTCCTCTTTTCTCGTATTGGATCGCTTTATATCTATAGCCGGGTAGATCCTTCTTTGAAAAAGAGAACGGTCCAACTGGATCTCCATATTTCCTGTACCTTTAAACTCCTCAAAAATAACGTCATCCATACGGCTACCGGTATCGACAAGCGCGGTAGCTATAATAGTCAGGCTTCCGCCTTCCTCTACATTCCGCGCGGCCCCGAAAAATCTCTTCGGCTCATGCAGAGCATTTGCGTCTACACCGCCGGAAAGTATTTTACCGGAATGTGGAGCGGCGGTATTGTATGCTCTCGCTAAGCGCGTTATGGAATCAAGCAGAATAACCACATCCTGCTGGTGCTCGATGAGCCTTTTTGCTTTTTCCAACACCATAGACGCGACCTGTATATGCCTTTGGGCCGGTTCATCGAACGTCGAGCTTAACACTTCGGCGTTTACGGACCTCTGCATATCGGTCACTTCCTCAGGCCTCTCATCAATAAGCAGGATGAAAAGTTTGACCTCCGGATGATTTTGACTTATAGCGTTCGCGAACTTTTGCAGAAAGACGGTTTTCCCGCTGTAAGGCGGAGCCACAATAAGCCCTCTCTGGCCTTTCCCTACAGGAGTAAGGAGATCCATTATGCGCATAGACAGTTCTTTTTGAGATGTCTCGAGAATAAATCTTTCCTGGGGATACAAAGGTGTCAGGTTAGGAAAAAATATTTTATTCTTAGCGACTTCCGGATTCTCAAAATTTACCGCTTCTACTTTCAGTAAAGCGAAATACCTTTCTCCTTCCTTGGGCGGCCTTATCTGTCCGCTTACCGTATCGCCTTTTTTAAGGTTGAACCGCCTTATCTGTGACGGGGAAACATAAATATCGTCCGGGCAGGGCAGATAGTTATAATCCGGACTTCTCAAAAAACCAAAACCATCGTCAAGTACTTCAAGGACCCCTTCCCCGAAAGCTAACCCGCTTTTTTCGATCTTTGTCTGAAGGACTTTGAAAATAAGATCATGTTTTTTCATCCCGCCTATACCGTTTATACCAAGTTCTTTCGCGAAATCCGTAAGTTCAGAGATTTTCATGTTCTTAAGCTTGACTATGTCCAGTTCGCCTTCTTCCGCCCTTTTTCTGCTGTTTTTTACACTTCTTGTATTTCTTTCCATATTCTGTCAACTCCTTCTTTGATTTTATTGAAATCACCGTTATTTTCTATGATATAATCCGCGCGCGCGATCTTTTCACCGGCAGGCATCTGCGCGGCGATAATTATCTCTGCTTCTTCCCTGGAAAACCCTTTTGAAACAGCCCTCTCGACCATCGCATCATGCCCCGCATTTACAACGATGACCTTATCAAAGGCCTTTTCCAGGCCTGTTTCGAATAATAGAGGCGCATCTATTAACAGGATTCTTCCGGAAAATTTTTCTATCTCCTCATTTATACGGCGTATGATAACAGGATGTGTTATTTCGTTAAGCAATCTCAGGTGTGCTTCATCAGCAAACGCTTTTTCCCTGAGCTTTTTCCTGTCTATCCGCCCCCTTTCCAGTATATCTTCTCCAAACGCGGATACTACAGCGTTTCTGACATCCGCGCTTTCACGAAGTATAACATGCCCGATCTCGTCGGCATCTATTTTTGACGCGCCCTTTTCCACAAAAAATCCGGCAACCGTGCTTTTGCCGGAAGAGAACCCTCCGGTTATGCCTATAATGACTTTTTTATTCATAAGCATCTAAAACTTGACCTTTTCCATCTCGAGCCAGTTCCTGCCGGACTCCACATCGACTTTAAGAGGCACCCCCAGTTCCATGACTCTTTCCATGGTATTTTTTACCTCTTTCGCTTTTTCCAAAAGTCCGTCCGCCGGTATATTGAATATCAGCTCATCATGGACCTGTAAGATCATGGTACCGGTCTTGTCAGGGCCTTTCCTGTATAGTTCCAGCATAGCCAGTTTGATCAGGTCGGCGGCCGATCCCTGTACCGGCGTGTTCATGGCGGCCCTTTCGGCAAAACTCCTCACATGCACATTGGAACTGGTGATCTCGGGTATATACCTTCTGCGGTTAAGCAATGTCGTCACATATCCTTTCCTGCGGGCGAAATCAAGTGTTTTATCAATAAATGCCCTGACCCCGGAATATCTTTCAAAATATGAATCAATGAACCTCTGGGCCTCCTGTAACGTTATATCAAGGTATTTCGCGAGCCGGAAAGGCCCCATGCCGTAAATAATCCCGAAATTAACGGTTTTGGCTACCGCGCGCATCTCCCGGTCCACTTCCTCCAGGTCGGCATCGAAAATAAGAGAAGCGGTATATTTATGCACATCTTCCCCCCCGGTAAAAGCTTCCATAAGGCTTTTATCACCGGAGAGGTGCGCCAGGACACGAAGTTCCACCTGTGAATAGTCGGCTGCCAGAAGTATGCTCTTATCATCATCAGCGATAAAGGCCTTTCGTACAGCCCTGCCCAATTCCGTCCTTACGGGTATGTTCTGGAGATTGGGTTCACTGGATGACAGGCGCCCTGTAGAAGTTATTGCCTGGTTGAAGTGGGTATGCAGCTTGTTTGTCCGTTCATCGGTAAGGGCAATAATCGAATCGTAGTAAGTTGTTTTAAGTTTGTTGATCTCACGGTATTCCAGTATAGACGAGGGGAGTTCATGATATCCGGACAATTTCAGTAAAACAGCCTCGTCCGTCGATGCTCCTGTCTTTGTCTTCTTGAACGAAGGGAGTTCGAGTTTCTCAAAAAGTATTTTCTGCAATTGTTTCGGTGAATTCACATTAAACTCTTCACCGGCCAGTTTATATATTTTTTTTGTCACGGTCTTCAATTTCTTTTCCAGCGACAAGGCCATTTTCCTGATATATTTCATATCTACACTTACCCCGGAGGATTCCATGCGCGCCAGCACCTTTAAAAGCGGCATTTCCACTTCATCAAAAAGATCCTTCAACCGCTTTTTCTTCAGCTCATTTTCCAAAACGGGATAAAGCCGGAAGATCATATCAGCCCGCTCACACGGGGCATAATACGACCCGGCGCCGGCAAGATCCATGGTCGCCTGCCCGTTTCCGTCCCATTTGATGTTTTTCCCCCCGCCTGAGGAGATCATGTTGCGGCCCAGGTGGCGCATCACTATCCCCTCAAGATCATGCCCGGCAAGCGAGGGCTCCAGGAGATAATCAGCCAGCATAATATCAAATCCAATGCCCTTTACGTCTATACCGTACGGCTCAAGAGACAACAGGTCTTCCTTGAAATCGTATCCGATCTTTTTTATGTTTTTATCCTCCAAAACGTCTTTTATCTTTTTTAGAACGGATCTTTTTCCCTTTTTATTTTCCCCGAGTTTTATATATCCGGCAGCCCCTTCCGCGTATGAAAATGAAATGCCGTCAAGCCCTTCACCGCCTGAAGCCCGTACTATCTTTAACGCAAGTACAGGTTTATTTTTGATGTTTTGAATTTCTTCCGAGATCTTCTTATCGGTATCCATTGCGCAGTAATCGGCATCGCCTGTCTCTGACGGTGTTATTTCGCGCAATAAAGACTGGAACTCAAATTCACGATACAGCTCCGATAGTTTCTGATAGTCCGGTTCCCCGAGCCGCATCTTCTTCACATCCGGCTCTACCGGAAGATCCCTGTCCAGGACAGCCAGATCCCTGCTTAATCTCGCCATCTTCTCGTCCTCTGCCAGTTTAGATCTCACTGATTCAGGCTTTACCTTATCCATGTTCTCGTATAGATTGTCTATATTGCCGAATTTTTCAATGAGTTTTCGCGCCGTAACCGGGCCTATACCCCTGACACCAGGGATATTATCACTGGCATCGCCCATAAGGGCCATCAATTCGGGCATCGATCCGGGAAGGACCCCGAATTTTTTCCTTACTTCGCCGCTGTCAAAAGTCTTTCCTTCTTTGGAATGCGGGCTCAAGACTTTGATTCTGTCACCCACCAGTTGCAGCGCGTCTTTATCGCCGGTCACTATGACCACTTCAAACCCTTTTTTCCCGGCTTTGTCGGCGAGCGTGGCGATAATGTCGTCAGCTTCGAAGCCCTTCATCTCATATATCGGTATATTATTGGCCGACACTACGTCTTTTATCCGGGGCAGCTGCACCACAAGTTCATCCGGCATAGGTTTCCTCTGGATCTTATACTCTTTGTATTTTTTGTGTCTGGTCGTGGGCCCTTTAAGGTCAAACACCATAGCCATCATAGCGGGATTGTGTTCATTTTTAAGCTTTTTCAGCATATTTATGAAACCATATATGGCATTAGTGGGCATGCCTTTTGATGTGCTAAGGGCCTGAATGGCATAGAAGGCCCTGTAACAAAAAGAATTGCCGTCTATTAAGAAGATTTTTTCAGTTTTTTTGCTCATTTCATGATGAAAAGTTAGGCGCCGGATACTCCTTGAAATATATGAGGTCGGGAATATATCAATCTTTCATAGGTTAAGTGTTTGTTTTACTCAAAAAAGCTGGATTTTCCAATAAAAAGGGAAATGTTTTGCGATAAGTGTATAAACCTGCCTTTATAATAGTATGTTCAATATAATAAGTCAAGGGTTATTTAACGGCCCGTGCGGTATATTAACGTCCATGAATATCCGGGATACCCTTCAGCATATTTATATTTTTCCTCAGTTCCCCTATCCTGGCCGGTATATCATCCGGGACCCGCGTCCCCGGGACGATATCTTTCTCGATACCGCTTATTTCATCTTCAAGCGAGAGTACCCGGTCCGATAAAAATTCTTTATCAGCCCGTAATTTCGCGACCATATGGTTGATCTCCGATGCCAGGTCATGCAATTCGTCTTTCTCCCGTATCTTCAAGGTGTTTTCATAATGACCCAGCGCGATTTTGCGGAGATATCTTTTTATCCTGAAAAGCGGACCGGCTATCCTGTTAGAAAAGAAAAGCCCCAAAAGTACGACAAATGGTGAGATAAGAAAAAGCCTCAACAAAAGCACTGAGTTGACCCTGTCTATTATCGTCTTCAATATACCCTGCGGATATACAACGGCCAGTTTTTCACCTAACATCAACCAGCTTGTCACATAAACCGTGTATCCGCCTAAAACAGCGCTCAGAAAAACTATGATAAGTATAGAAGCTACATATCTTATTTGAAATCTGCGCGCTATAAAAAGCCGGGTTCTGTGTTTTCTTTTTGACATATCACTCTCCGGACCACAACACTATCTTCCTTCTTATGACAAATCCCGTGGTCTCTCCCTGTCTTGATCTTATTATTCTTCTGAAAGTCCCCAGAGACATATATTCCGTGCTTTTTCCGTCCACAGCAAATATCAGGTCTCCGCGTTCTATGCCGGCATTTTTGAAAGGGCCGTTATCATTGGCCCGGCTGACGGTCAACCCGGCTCTTTCCAGTTTGAGTTTCGCCCCTGTGATCCTTGAGCAATCGTCCGGTAAGAACAAACTTATTAAGGGGTTAATATCCGATAACTCGACCGGAACCGGCCTTTCTACCGTGATCCTTACCTCGTTAGACCCCAGTAAAAGTGAGGCAACCTCTTCTATATCCATAAAAGCGGCCATCTCACCCCATACTGATACGATCTTGTCCCCTTTTGCAAGTAACCCGGAGCTAACGCCGTCTGTCTCCTTCACCTCCACGTATTTATCCCCGCGGGCTAACAGGATCCCCAGCTTTTTCTCGATCTTTTCCCCGGGAGAAACGGACTCCGCGGCTGTATCCATATCCCGGTGACGCGCTATTCGGTCTTTCATATCATATTTTGCTTTCGTGCCGATATATTTACTAAGAAAAATGAGCCTTTCCGCGGCTTCTTCTATGTCCGGGTCCAATGAAGTGACTTGCTCGTATGTATAATAAGCTTTGACATACTGTCCTTTTTTTACTTGATTTCTGGCGGCCTGGAGAAAAGACCTTGCCTCGCTGTCATAAGACGCGGAACGTATATCAGATTTCATGTAATACACTTCACCGCCTGCCGTTGATACCACGATACGGTCCTTGTATTCATTCAGTATAAGACCTTTTACGCGTTCGCCGTTTTTCAGAAGCAGAGTATCCGGTGAAGATATCCCCGGGAAACAAAGTAAAAAAACCAGGATAAAAAAAGTAAGTTTCAGCATGCCGAGGAAGAACAGTTTATCAAATCCAAATACAGCTATTTATCCCTGAAAAATGATCAAAAGCAGAAAAATTATGATCAATGACGAGACTATATAAAAATCGTAGAAATAGAAAAAATCCCGGACCTTGTCGACAAAAGAAGGGCCCTTCCCGGATATGTCTCTTTGGCGTTCCTTCAGCAATGTCCTTGCTTCATCCGAGGTTATCCTGTCCTTCTCCGTTATCCGCGTGTTTATCTCGGATCTTATAGCCTCGATCTGGTCTTTTCTGAAACGCAGAAATTCACCGCCTATCTGATAAGCTGTTATGACTCCCTCGTCGACAAGCGAGACTATTTTTTCTTCGCTGACCTCCAGCTGCAGAGACAATTCCCGTAATGTCAATAATTTTTCCGGCATAAGTCCACCCTGTACAATATATAAACCACTAAACCAGCCGAACAGTATCTCAGATATAAAAGCGTCCGGTTATCCCTTTATTTTGCCCTGGGCTATCCACTCATCCACTTTACTTTTCTGAAAGACCCATTCACCGTCTTTTTCGATACCCGGCAGGATCCCGCTTGTAACCCATTCATCTATTTTTTTTCTATCGACTTCCAGGTAATCGGCTACTTGATAAGTATCAAGGATATCGTTCTGCGTAGATGTCAAGCCGGAAGCGGTGTCCCCGGAATCTTCCATCCTGACCTGGCCGATAAGAAGCGCCCCTTCATCCACGATAAGCCTGGGTACCTCTATATCACCGTATAATTTTGCCGTTCCCCCTAATTTCAGCATCCCGGAAGCTTTGATATTACCGTTGACGCTTCCCTCTATATGGATGGTCTCGCCTGTTATATTGGCCCGTATCTCCGCCTTACTCCCGATCATTAATTTTCCCTTTGTATCAAGTGTACCTTCGAATTTACCGCTTATCCTGAGATTGACCGGATCGTCAAATCTCAGAGTGCCCTGCATAGTAGCGTTCACATCAAGTACTTTCTCCTCCAGTTGAGATGTCATATCCCGACCATCTTTTTTCTTTCTTCTCATGTCTGCCTCCTTTTAGCTGCAGATAAACAAACTGGTTTATCTGTGTTTTTTAACCTTATCAAGTTTCCTTTTAAAACGCGAGGAATACAGGACCACAAGGACCACGCCTGAGGTCAATGTACCCGCGGTGAACAAACCGGCCCCTATAGCCAGCCCTATCGCCGAAACCGCCCATATGCTGGCCGCCGTTGTCAATCCCTGTATCGAAGTACCGGACCGCATAACCGCCCCGGCTCCCAGAAAACCTATGCCTGTGACTACTCCGGCTGCTATACGCGAAGGGTCCACCGTTCCCATACTCCCGTATTCTTGTGACATAAGAAATGAAATCATCATAAAAAGCGAAGAACCCAGACATACCAGTATATGAGTGCGAAAACCGGCGTCACTCCCATGTATCTCTCTTTCAATACCTACGGCCCCTCCAAGCAAAGCGGCCAGTACTATCCTTGACGACATTTCAATGAAATCCACGGTTCTATTTTACCTCCTTTTTGTTTTTTTATCCATATTAAAGTTTTAGATCCGGTTCGGCATTCAAATACAGGTCGGACCGCCGGCCTTTCATGTACATCTCACTGCCGAGATAAGCTATCATAGCGGCGTTATCGGAACAGTATTTTTTGTCAGGTAAAAAAAGTTCTGCTCCGGCCTTCTCGCATCTCTTTATTATACCGGACCTCAAACGCCCGTTATTCAGTACTCCGCCGCCCACGGCCAGACGCCCGGCCCCGGTAATATCAAGAGCTGCCGCGATTTTATGGTCGATAGTATCTACAATGGCTTCCTGGAACGAAAAACATATACGGTTTATCTCTTCATCCGTTTTAACAGCGTCTTTCCAGTGGTACATGACCGCTGTTTTTATTCCGCTGAAACTGAAATCTATACCCGGGCTGTCTTTAAGAAGCGCCCGCGGGAAATCTATTACTTCTCCCTTGAAATCCCCTGATGCCCTTTCTTCCACCACCGGTCCGCCCGGATATTGCAACCCGAGTATTTTAGCGACTTTGTCAAACGCTTCCCCGACCGCATCGTCCCTTGTCCTGCCCAACAGCCTCAGGTCTTCCAGGCTGTTGCAAGAATATATATTCGTATGCCCTCCGGATATGACCATTCCCAGAAAAGGAAAAATATCGTCAAGTGGCGCGGATCCCCGCCTGTCCAGAAAACATGAAAAAATGTGAGCGTGAATATGGTTCACCCCGACCAGGGGGACATCGAGTGTGAAACTCACGGCTTTGGCGAAAGCTATCCCGACAAGCAGCGACCCCGGCAGACCGGGCCCCTTTGTCACGGCTATAAGGTCGACCTCTTCCAGTTTCTTTCCGGCATCTTTAAACGTTTTCCGGAAAACCGACAATATATATTCGGTGTGGAACCGCGAAGCGATCTCGGGAACCACGCCGCCATACTGCGAATGTAAATGCACACTCGATGATACCTCGCTGGACAGCACATCAGTGCCTTCTACCAGGCTTACTGCGGTCTCATCGCATGAAGTTTCAATACCTAAAACTAACATAATCGGCTTTTCTGTGATCTGTGATCTGTAAAACGCCGTCAAAATCCTTTTACCGATTACAGGTTACCGATCACCGGTCACAGTCTTTATCTCCTCCTCCTCAAAAATATAAGGGCTATCGACGACTTTGTCCAGACCGGCGGCAGATACATCGTCTGTTTTTTTGACAATATCCGAAAGGGGCACGATCTTCACGCCTTTTTCGTCAAAAAACGGCACCATCTCTTTTATAGCCTCGATGGTCACACTTTTATCATGGCCGATGGCGACCGCCTCTCCATGGATAAGCGCGATATCTACGGCCTTGCGCAATTGTTGTTTTATCGTCTCGTTTTCCAGGACATTATCAATAAAAATGTCCCTTTTGGCAAAAGGCACACCCGCTTCCCGCGCCTCGTCCAGACAAACGGACGAATCTGTGGTCAGACTATCGAGGAAGAACAAGTCCTTCATTTTTAATTCATCCATTACGGTACTCATCACATCAGCATCAGACGTAGCCCTGGACCCCATATGGTTAGAGACCCCTTTGACATGTACAAGGCCGTGAAAAGCTTTTTGTATTTTCTCTCTTATCTCGATATCGCCCATGCCTACCATAATAGTATCCGCCTCCAGGCTGGGGATATCCCTGTCGGGTTCCATGGGAAGATGCAGTATTACCTGCATGCCGTGCTCATATGCGAACACACAGACTTCCCTTGAATAAGGAGCGTTTGGAAGAACAGCTAAAGTCAGGGGCCTGTTTATTTTTTCCAGTGATCCGAAGTTCTTTTTCGAATAACCGAAATCATCCAGCACCAGTACCAGTCTATGCCGTTTTTGATGTGATCCCTCGGGGGCAAGCTGCATGCCGGTTTTTTTTCCTGTTCCGCCCGGAAGACTTTTTATTTCTATCTTCAGTATCATTTGCCCGGCTGACGTTATTTCCACGGTAAAGATATCCCCACCGTCCCCGCTTTTTTCATGTACAGACCTTTCGACCTTGACTCTCTTTATCTTTTTCAAAGCCGCTGTAATATCCGCGCGTACCCCCCGGAAATCGATACTGCCCGGTTTTTCGAACTTATAGACCAGTGTACTCCCCCGGAGGTTCCCGCTTGTCCAATCCCTTTCTTCCCTGTAGACGATATATTTTTCGGACATCCCTTTTTTTGACAACACTTCCAGTACGGCACCCTCTACGGACACCACACGGGGATGTATATCACGCGGGAGGACAAAAAGGACCGCCGCGAGAGTGAGCAGGATGGCTGAAAATACTATAAAAAACTTGAAATTAAGGTTCATCGATCTTTATGCTTGATACTAGTATAATCTCCGGATACGGCGCGTTCTTTGAGGATACTCAACCCTTTAAATATGCTGACAGCGGTTTTTAGCTGGGAATCATATATTTCACGGGCCCGGTGCCTGTCTTCTTTCGCGGGGTCATCAGCGCTGTTTTCCTGCAGATCTGATTTCAGGTCTGAAAATATATCATCTTTCTTATCTTCGGGAGGATGATCATCCCCCTCACTGTCCGCGGGTTTGACATATTCTACATATACATCCGGCTCCAGCCCTTTATCCCTAAGGTTCCTGCCCGAAGGTGTATAATAAGCGGCGGTTGTCATTTTTATGGCAGAACCATCCTTCAACGGCACCACCGTCTGGACTGAACCTTTTCCGAAAGTCTGCACACCTACCAGGATACCGCGTGAATTGTCCCTTATAGCGCCTGCCAATATTTCCGAAGCGCTCGCCGTACCTTTATTGACCAGTATGATGATCCGTATATCGTCAAGATCCGTTTTCTTTTTAGAGATGAACTCTATCCTGTCTTCGGGGTCTCTTCCCTCGGTATAGACAATAAGCTCTCCGGGTTCCAGGAAATAATCGGCGATCGTCGCGGCCGATTCAAGCAGACCGCCCGGATTATTGCGCAAATCGATGATGAGGTTCCGCATACCCCTTTCTTTTAATTCTTCCACTGACTTTTTCAGGTCTTCGGGAGTCCTCATCTGAAATTCGATTATCCGTATATATCCGATATCATCTTCCAGTATCCTGCCCTCTTTTATGCTCTCAAGCTTTATAACGGCCCTTTTGATCTCGAACTCCCTCACCTTATCCGTATCTTCACGGACGACACCGATCTTCACGCTGGTGCCGGGCTCGCCCCTCAAATGCTTGACCGCGTCGTCAAGGGTCATATCCCGTGTGATCTCATCGTTTATTTTCACGATCCTGTCCCCGGCAAGTATCCCGGACTCACTGGCGGGGGTCCCCTCCATGGGGGCTATTACTGTCAGGACTCCCTCTCTTATACCTATTTCTATGCCTATGCCCCCGAATTCGCCCTTTGTATCCTCGGAGATCTCTTTAAAGCTATCCGGTTCCAGGAACTGGCTGTATCCGTCTAGAATACCCGTCATACCTTTTATGGCTCCATAGACAAGCTCCTTGACCTTCACAGCCTCCACATATTCCATGCTTATCAACGTAACAGAATCAGCAAATAGCTCAATGTGCTCGAAGATATCTTCCCCCGGCAACCCGGGGATCTTGTTCTCCGCGGCAGTGACCAGCAGAACTGCCGAAAATATCAGCAACAATGTCGATAACAATATCTTTTTTGTCTTTTTACCGGACATATGATTATCCCTTTATTCCCTACCCTGTAAGTTTTTTCTCAATAATTCACCGGCAAGTTTAGGATTTGCTTTTCCGCCGGTCAATCTCATGACCTGCCCGACAAGAAAACTCAAGGCGTTTTCTTTGCCGTTCTTAAAATCGTCCACGGATTTCCGGTTGTTATCGATGACCTCCCTGATAACACCGTCAAGGGCTCCTTCATCAGAGACCTGTTCGAGTCCTTTTTTCTTTACGATAGAATCGGGGCTTTCACCCGTATCTATACACTCCCTCAGGACATCTTTAGCCACCAGGTTACTTATAACCCCCTTTCCCGACATGATAATTATCTCTGCCAGGTCCCCCGGGTCAAGATGAAGCTCATTGATAGCCTTACCGCGCTCGTTCATATGCATCATGACTTCCCCTTTTATCCAGTTAAAACATATCTGGGGGTTTTTTACTTTTTTAACGGTCTCCTCGTAAAAATCAGCGACATCTTTTTCGGCGATGATATTTTCAATTTTCCCATCTTCAAGCCCATATTCCTTCTCAAAACGGAATTTCTTTGCGCGGGGTAACTCGGGCAGTCCGGCACGGATCTTTTCAACAAGTTCTTTTTCCACCTCGAACGGAACAAGATCCGGTTCCGGGAAATACCTGTAATCGTGAGATTCTTCTTTGGAACGCATCGAGGCCGTTATGCACTTCTTCTCGTCCCACAGACGGGTTTCCATGGGTATCTTCTCACCCTCGTCTACCAGGTCCATCTGCCGGTCCTGCTCATGGCTCAATGCCTCTCTGACAGCTTTAAAAGAATTCATGTTTTTGATCTCGACTTTGCTTCCAAACCCGGGGTCTCCCTTCTCCCTTATGGAAATATTAGCGTCACATCTCAGGCTGCCTTCTTCCATGTTGCAATCCGATACATCCAGGTATTTCACGATGCGTTTCAATGTTACAAGATATTCGTAAGCTTCTTCGGGAGATCTCATGTCGGGTTCCGATACGATCTCCAGCAGCGGGGTGCCGGTCCTGTTAAGATCGACATAACTGCAGGAGTCTTCCGGGGCGTGCATAAGTTTACCCGCGTCTTCCTCAAGATGGACTCTTGTGATCCCGATATCCTTTACATCACCGCCAGGCGGCATTATCCTGATCTTGCCGCTGAAAGCTAACGGCATGTCGAACTGGCTTATCTGGTAATTTTTCGGGAGATCCGGATAGTAATAATTTTTCCGGTCAAATTTCATCTTTTCCTGGATATCACAGCCGAGTGCTAAAGAAACCTTAACTGCGCAGACCAGGAACTCACGGTTAAAAACAGGTAATACCCCGGGCATGCCCAGGCATACCGGACACACATGGGTATTAGGAGGGTCCCCGAAACTGGTACTGCATCCACAGAAAGCTTTGGTCTTCGTCGAAAGTTGAACATGAACTTCCAAACCTATAACAGTCTCATATTTGTCTCTATGTCCCATATCTGTCCACCGATGCCCCCGGCAACCTCATTGCTCCTTACTTCACTGAGTTACTTTCAAACGCGTGCGCTACCCGGATGAGGACGTCCTCCGCGAAAGGCCCGGCCATCAGTTGAAGTCCGACCGGAAGCCCTTTCCTGTCTTCCCCGCATGGCAATGAGATAGCGGGTATCCCCGCCAGATTAGCGGGAATAGTGTATATATCCGAAAGGTACATCTTTAACGGGTCATCCATCTTCTCTCCCAGCTCAAAAGCCGTGCTGGGTGAAGTAGGCGTTAAAATACAATCACATTCTTCAAAAGCCTTTTTAAAATCATCCGATATCCTGGTCCGCACTTTAAGCGCTTTAAGATAATAGGCGTCGTAATAACCGCTGGACAATGAATATGTGCCCAGCAGTATGCGGCGTTTGACTTCAGCGCCGAACCCTTCATTTCTGGTAGCGGTATACATCTCCACCATGTCATCACAGGCTTCGCTCCTCAGCCCGTAATGTACGCCGTCATACCTGGCAAGGTTGGAACTTGCCTCCGCGGGCGCTATGATATAATAACAGCTTACGGCATACCTGGTATGCGGAAGTGAGATATTTTTTATCACGGCGCCGAGTTTTTTCATAAGGTTCACGGCGTCTTCCACTTTTGACCGTACCTCTTTATCCATACCTTCGCCGAAATATTCCGCGGGGATACCTATAGTAAGCCCTTTCACATCCTTTCCCAGGCTTTCGGTATATTTGGGTACTTCCTTATCCACGGATGTAGAATCCTTTTCATCATATCCCGCGATGATCTCCAGCAAAGCGGCGCAATCCTCTACGTTTCTTGCCAGGGGGCCTATCTGGTCAAGGCTCGAGGCAAACGCTATTAACCCGTATCTTGATACTCTTCCATAAGTCGGTTTTATGCTTACTATGCCGCACATCGAAGCGGGCTGCCGTATGGAACCTCCTGTATCGGACCCGATCGCGGCCAACACCTGCCCCCCGGCCACAGCTGCGGCCGAACCGCCGCTGGAACCTCCCGGTATGCAGGAAAGGTCCTTAGGATTTCTGGTAGGGCCGTAACAGGATGTTTCACAGGACGAGCCAAACGCGAACTCATCCATATTAGCTCTCCCGAACAATAAAGCGGCGGCTTTGTCGAGTTTTTCTATCACAGTAGCATTGTACGGCGGCCTGAACCCGTCAAGAATATGCGAAGCGCAGGTCGTTAAACGGCCCTTGATACAGATATTGTCCTTTACCGCCACAGGCACCCCCCATAAAGCGCCCCTGGGGTCCTGTTTTTCCAGAGCAGCGGCACATCCTGATATCAGGTCTTCATCTACGGATATGAAAGAGTTTATATCATCGTTTATGCTTTTGACCCTGTCTATCATGATCTTAGACAATTCGGACAGTGGTCTGTCCTGACCGTTGATCCAGTCTCTGAAATCATTTATATTGGTATATGCTTTTTCCATAACTTGTTTTTTTAAATGACTTTGGGTACTCTGAAAAACCCGTTACGGCGCGAAGGAGCATTGTCCAGGACCTCTTCCTGGGACAGTGAATCCTTTGCCACATCTTCCCTGAAAACGTTTTTCATGGAAGACAGAACATGAGTGGTCGGCGGGATATCCTCAGTGTTGACTTCGTCTAACTGTTCGATATAATCCAGTATATTTTTAAGCTGGCTCTGGTATTTTTTTACATCAGTATCACTCAAGGACAATCTCGACAAAGCAGCGATATGCCGTACTACTTCTTCATTTATGGATTCTTTGTTCATATATTACGCCCCTATCAGAGCATTAAACTAACATAATATTAATTAAAAGTCAATGAACCCGTTCACACCTCCCCGGCTGGCCTTGATGATCACGGCACATAGGCCCTGAAACACCCGAAAAAACACTTCAGCTATCCAGAACATCGCAAGTTTTATCGCTTATTCTGGCATAATCATCAAGCGACAAAGCCTCCGCGCGGAGAGAATGGTCTACCCCGCAGGACTCGAATATATTTTTCCAGTTATCTCGGTCCAGCGACAAGAACTTATCGCAGGAAAGCGGGTTGATGATCTTTTTACGCCTCTGTGAAAATGATTTTCGTATTATCCGGAACAGCATATCTTCGTCTTTAACACTGACCCGGGGGGTCGGGGGGATATCCATACGGAAAAGGCATGATTCCACCTTTGGTTTCGGAAAAAAAGAACTGTTCTTTATCCTGAAAAGCTTCCTTACTTCGGAATAATACTGCACAAAGCAACTCAATGACCCGTATTCCCTGGATCCGGGGCACGCGCTGATCCTCGAAGCTACCTCCTCCTGTGTCACAAGATAGACCCGGTCGATATATTTCCTCTGCGTTATGATATTTTTGATCAAAGGGGCGGAGATGTAATAGGGTATGTTCCCGAAAAGTACCACTTTACTTTTATCCCCGCAAACGGTCTTTATGTCGAACTCCAGTATATCCTCATTCACAGGTATTATGTTGCCCGCGGATAAAAAACGCGGTTCCATCATCCGGAATATCCTGTTATCTTTTTCAACGGCGAAAAGCTGCCGGCATCTCCCGGCAGCGGCGAATGTCATCATCCCAAAACCCGGACCCACCTCGACCACTTTTTCATCAGGACCGAGTGATAAAGAACTTAATATTTTATCCCTTATGTTCTTATCGATCAAAAAATTCTGGCCCATTTTTTTATCAGGCCGGAACTTTTCTTTTTTCCATAAAATCTTAAGGTCCGTAATATCCATGATTCGCGCCTTCGGCCGTTATTGATGAGTTAACCGGACAGCTTTTGCGGCTAATCTGATCGCGCATTCCATCGATACACTGGAAGCTATCCCTTTACCCGCGATATCAACAGCTGTCCCATGATCGGGCGAAGTCCTTATAAACCCCAATCCCAGGGTCATGTTGACCCCGTTATCGAAATCTACCATTTTGAAAGGGGCCAGCCCCTGATCATGATACATGGAAACCACTATATCGATCTTCCCCTGCAATGCCTTGTAGAATATGACATCTCCCGGGACAGGACCTTCGATGAGGGGATATCGCGCGCGGGTTTTTTCCAGCGCGGGCATGATTATCTCGATCTCTTCATGGCCGATCCTGCCGTTTTCACCGCAATGCGGGTTCAGGCCGCACACCCCGATGACCGCTTTGTCTTTCCCGCAGATAAGTACCCGGTTATCTATGATCTGCCCCAGCGAGCGTATTATGATGTCTTCCGTCAATATCCCGGAAACATCCTTCACCGGCACATGCCTTGTAACGGGAGAAGCGCGCAGGGTATTACCTATCATGACCATGGTAATAAATTCCGCGTCAAAAGCCGCCTGTAAATATTCAGTGTGTCCGGTGAAGTCGCGGTGAACAGCGCTGACAGCTCCTTTGTCAACAGGTGCCGTGACCAGGGCCACATCCTCCCGGTTTTCAGCGTTGCGCATCAGTTCCGTCGCGGACTTTACACATTCTAACGCTTTACGCGCCCCATCCACGGTCATACTTCCCGGCTTGAAACCTTTGATACCGGGGCAAGGATCGAATATATTGATACGGTTTTCATCTATGCTGATGATCTCCGATCCGGGACGCATACACGCCACAAACGAGTCCATACCGGACAGGGAGGAAAACCCGTTTTTAAAAACATCGTTATCTCCGATAATAACAAAACTGGCAAGCTCCCTGATCCCGGGGCTTGCCAGCGCTTTAACGATGATCTCCGGACCGATACCGGCCGGATCACCCATTGTTATAAATATCAAAGGTTTATTTATAGGCGATATACGCATTCTTCCTTTTCTCTTCCAGCCATTTCATCAATGATTCCTCGAACTTTTTCCTGAATATCTGGCCCCGCAGAAAATCGCTTACTTCATCCAGGCCCAGATTTCTGGATTTTTCAATATCTTCTATTTTGAAGATATGGTAACCTATTCTGCTCTCGACTATATCGGTGACTTTACCTTTTTCAGTATTAAAAACGACTTCGTCCATCTCTTCCAGAAGCTGCCCTTTAACAACAAACCCCATATCGCCGCCCTTTTCGGCATATGGCCCTTCGGAGGATTTACTGGCGACTTCGGAAAAGTCTTCTCCTTTACCGAGTCTTGCCTTGATATCTTCCGCTTTTTTCTTCGCCGCCTCCGGATCATCACCTTTACGCACTAATATGCCTCTCAGCTTAACTCTCTTGGGAGAAATAAGTTTTTCCTTGTTTTCCTCATAAACGGTATTGATCTCCGCAGGTGTGATAACAATGGCGGAAGCCACTTCCCTGTCAACCACGGACTGGGCCATCATCTGTTCCTTTATCTCTTTTCGAAACTCGGTAAGGTTCGTACCCCTTTCGTCCAGAGCCTGCAAAAAAGCCTCTTCAGACCCATAATATGACCTTATCTGATCGATCCTCTTTTGCAGCTCGCTCTCATCTACCTCCACTTTTTCCTTTTTAGCCAGGCTTATAGCCAGTTTCGTGTTTATCATCTGCTCTAAAAGGGCCTTTCTGACTTCGGCGATTCTTTTTTCCAGCTCTTCCCCCGCAAAATTCGACGCGTAACTTTTCTGTATGGGTGTAAATGCCCTGTCAAATTCACGTTGTGTTATAACCTCATCGTTTACGACAACTATGACTTTATCCAGCATCTCGGAGAATGCCACTGTTGAAACTGTCATCATGGCGCAAAAAGCAAAAACACATACTACCCTTCTTATCATCATCTTTAACACGTCATTCCTCCTTTTAATGTTGACACATCATATAGATGTATATTCTCCGGCCTTTTCAAGGGCATCCTTATCAACTTCGATATCCGTTTCCTCCGACAACCTGTCAAGTAAACGGTTAAATTTCGCCTGTCGTTTTGTTTTGCGCACATTGGCCCTTATTTCGTCACGCACCTCGGACAATGGACGTAATACAGGTTTTTTCCTGTCTGTCAACTTTATAATATGGTACCCCAGTTTTGTCTTGACCGGGTCACTGATGTCCCCGGGTTCAAGCATATTACAGGCTCTTTCAAATTCAGGCATCAACTGCCCTTTAGGAAAATACCCGATATCTCCTCCGTTCTGCGCAGTGGGATCGACCGAGTTAGCCCGCGCAAGATCTTCAAATGTTTCTCCCGCTGACAATTTGCCGAGTATTTCCAGTGCCTTTTCCCTGGTCGGGACAAGTATATGCGATACCCTCATATATTCCGGCATCATATATTCGTCGTTCTTTTTACTGTATTCAGACAAGACCTCTTCTTCCGTGACCTCGATCGTGTCATTCACATAATCTTTGAGATACCGGGCGATTATGATCTTTTTCCGGGCCTCTTCAATGATCCTCAATACATCCTTGTCCTTATGCAGCCCTTTCCTCACCGCTTCCTGGTATATCAAAGTATCGTTTATGATCTCCTGTAAAAACTCGTTTTTACGCTTTTTTATCACTTCCTGGTATCTTTCCGGCAAAAATGAGATCCTTTTATTAAAATCGGAAACGGTTATCCTGTAATCCCCTATCCTGGCAAGTATTTTTTCTTCACTGTCAACGTTGCCGCATCCTTTAAGAAGCAGAGCAACGCTCAAAACCGCGGCAATACATACCAGTAATATCGGTGAAACCCTGTTTTTCATAAGACTTTTTTGTTAAGAGTGGATAAACCAGATTTTTAAGATTTTATTTAATATATAATATCAGATAAATAACCGGCGTCAAGTTTATTTGGGGAATAAGTTCGAACACATGAAAAACGAACTATTGCTTATTGGGTTTGTTGAGTTTTTTGGGTTCTTTGGGTTTATTTGGGGTAACCTCATAAACTCAATAAACTCTATAAACCCAACAAACTCAATAAACTCAACAAACTCAATAAACTCAACAAACTCAATAAACTCAACAAACTCAATAAACTCTATAAACCCAAAGAACTCTATAAACCATACAGCCTATTTCTTCATTTTCTGTATTTCCTCTTTTAGAAGCCTGCAATAAAGGTCAAATCCTATCTGATCTATAAATCCGCTCTGCTCCACCCCCAGGATATTACCTGCCCCTCTCATCTCCAGGTCCCTCATGGCTATCTTAAACCCGGAGCCTAATTCCTGATATTTTTTTATCGCGTTGAGCCTGGTCTGTACATCATGGGTCAGGGTGGACTGGTCGTTCACTATCAAAAAAGCATAGGCCTGCCTGTCAAATCTTCCTATCCTGCCCCTGAGTTGATAGAGATCGGCCAGGCCGAACATGTGGGCCTGATTTATTATCATTGTATTCGCATTGGGAATATCTATACCGGATTCTATTATTGTAGTGCATACAAGGACTTTGATCTGTCCTCTGATAAACCTCAACATGGTGTTTTCCAGGGCTTTCGCCGGCATCTGTCCGTGTGCTACCATAAGTTTCGCATCAGGGACGATAGCTCTGAGATCAGCGGCCAGTTTATCTATCGTATCGACCCTGTTGTGTACAAAATAGACCTGTCCCCCGCGGGACAGTTCATCCGCAACCGCTTTTCTTATCACTTTTTTGTCAAATTCGATTATCTCCGTCCTTACAGGCAGCCTTTCCAGCGGAGGAGTCTCAATAGATGATATGTCCTTGCCTCCCATCAATGCCAGATACAGGGTCCGGGGGATGGGAGTAGCTGTCAGGGTAAGAATATCGACATTGACCCTTAATTTTTTTATCCTGTCCTTCTGGTATACGCCAAAACGCTGTTCCTCGTCGATGATCAAAAGCCCCAGGTCCTTGAACCGGACATCATCGGATAAAAGCCTGTGTGTACCTATGACGATATCTATCTTACCGTTCCGAAGATCATCTAATATCTGTTTTTGTTCACCCGTACCGCAAAACCGGTTAAGCATCCTGATATTTACCGGGTATTCTCCTAACCTTTTCCGGAACGTGTCCGCGTGCTGTTCGGCCAGGATGGTCGTAGGCACAAGAAATGCGACCTGTTTATCGTCCATTACCGCCTTGAACGCCGCCCTCAGGGCTACTTCTGTTTTACCGTACCCTACATCACCGCAAAGTAATCTGTCCATGCTTTTATTTTTCTCCATGTCCCGTTTTACATCCATAGTGGCTTTTACCTGATCGGGAGTTTCCTTAAAGGGAAAAGCATCCTCGACTTCTTTCTGCCAATCCGTATCTTTGCTGAACGCGAAAGCCCTGGCGCTTTCTCTTCTGGCCTGCAGGTTTATAAGGTCCTTCGCCGTTTTTGCCGCGCCTTTTACGGCTTTTTTCTTTGTATTTTCCCACCCTCTGCCCTTGAGAACGTTTAAACTGGGGGGTTTCCTGTGAAAAGAGATGTACCTCTGTATCTTATGCAGATCACGGCTCTCTACATATAACCTGTCACCCCCCTTGAATTCTACGACAAAAAAATCCCTCATCCCGCCGTCTTTGCGTATCCTCTGCATGCCGAGATATTTACCTATGCCATAGTCTATATGGACGATATAATCCCCGGGCTCGATATCGACGAATGATTCGATGGGTTGCTCCCCGAGATCCAGGGGTTGTTTTTTCACCCGGGTCCTTCTCAAAGTGCTCACGGGAAGTATGATAAGCGCGGCATGCTCCGATATGGTCTTAAAAGACATAAGATCGACGCTTTTAAGGGATCCTACCTGATCGTCGAAGATATCTACTCTTACGGGGAATTCGAATGTCACGGGGTATATTATAAACGTTTCTCCTTTTAAGCTGTAATCCCCTTCTATTGATATCTTTTCACATCGGGAATACCCGAACGTCTCAAGGGTTTTGACCAGATCTCCGATGTCTATCGCGAGACCGATATAAAGTTTAAGGGAATCGAACATATTTTTTCATCCAATTGCGCAGTAATGCTATATATGTGTGAGAATATATATTCTACAAGCTATGACCCGTAAAGACAAGTATCCGTATAGACAGGATAATAAGGGGTATTGCCGCGGCCCGTATTACGCGTTACCCGGCCTTTTTTGGGGGTCCGGCCGGCGAAACTTCACATTTTCTCGGGAAGAGAAATATTCAAGAGTCCAAGGCCGTTTGAGAGCACTATCCTGACGCATTCTACGAGGAATAATCTGGCCCTCGTCAGCTCTTTATCATCGGTCACGACACGGCATTCGGTATAAAAGGAATGGAACCCCCGCGCAAGTTCGCTGAGATAAGCCACTATCCTGGCAGGTTCAAGAGCTTCCGCGCTTTGCCTGACAGCCGTCGGGAATTCTCCCAGTTTTCTCATGAGGTCTTTTTCCGGCGTGCTTGCAAGAAGCCCGAGGTCCGCGTTTTCCAGCTTAGTGTCCCCGGACTTATCGATACTGAACTTGTGGATACTGCAGATCCGCGCGTGCGCGTACTGGATATAATAAACAGGGTTATCGGAAGATTCCTTCTTGGCAAGGTCTATATCAAAATCCAGGTGGCTGTCCAGTTTGCGGGTAAGAAAGAAAAATCTCGATACATCCGTACCGATCTCGTCTATGACTTCCCTTAAACTTATAAATTCGCCTTTCCGGGTGGACATTGAAACCGTTTCACCGCTCCTTAATAAAGTCACAAGCTGCACTATCAGGATATCGAGTGTTTCCGGTTTATGCCCCAATGCCTGCACGGCCGCTTTCATCCTGTTTATATAGCCGTGATGATCCGGGCCCAGGAGGTCTATCAGCCTGTCATACCCTCTTTCGTACTTATCGTTATGATAAGCTATATCCGGAGCCAGATAGGTATAAGAACCATCGCTTTTCAGCACTACCCTGTCTTTATCATCTCCGAAACGCGAAGAAGCGAACCATTTCGCGCCTTCATCTTCATAAATATACCCGTCTTTCTCCAGATGGCTCAAGACTTTGCCGACTTCATCGTTGTTTTCAATGGATGCCTGGCTTTTCCATATATCGAATTTAACCCTGAAATCGTCAAGGTCTTTATTTATCAGTTTCATTATATATTCCACGGCATAACTGGAAAAAAAATCCGCGGCGCCGGGCTCTTCTTTAAGAAGCCTGTCTCCTTTCAAAGACTTTATTTCTTCCGCGATGTCGATAATGTAACCGCCCATATACCCGTCTTCCGGCATATCCACCGTACCGCCGAAAAGCCCGCGGTACCTTGCCGCGACAGACCTGCCCAGCAGGTTTATCTGGCGGCCGCAATCATTAAGGTAATATTCATCGTCTACCTCATATCCGCAATAAGACAATATGCGGGACAACGCGTCCCCTATGGCGGCCTGCCTTCCATGCGCTATGGTAAGAGGGCCCGTGGGGTTTGCGGAGACAAACTCAATATTTACCTTCTTCCCTTCTCCGACACCGGATCTTCCGAAATCCCCCCCGTCCCTCATTACCATGCAAAGCAAGTCCTGATAATACCTCCCGGATAAGCGGAAGTTTATA
>Ga0272443_10001391_pt1 | contig 35631 bp, 33 predicted proteins | sample SSMAcet12_FD_193581 | JGI IMG/M metagenome (GOLD analysis project Ga0272443, IMG submission 193581) | Marine sediment archaeal communities from Little Sippewissett salt marsh, Falmouth, MA, United States - SSM-Acet-12 | ecosystem: Environmental > Aquatic > Marine > Wetlands > Sediment ... | reverse complement strand
GTACAGCTCCTTCAGTGTTTCCACCTGGAAGAGAGGAGCATCATCTTCATTGAAAAAAACATTATGATCACCCCACGTACCATCGCCCTGCCATTCGTATCCGGGAAAGATTACAAACTCTCCTTCCCGATGGTTGCGCTGAACAGCCTCCTTCACCGATCTCCACTCCGCATCGAGCTGTTCCGCCGGTTTCCACGTCTCGACATTCAAGGGCTGTTCCGACCTGTCTTCCGAGGGGTGGCCGCCTTTGCGGAAGGCGGGAGAGGTATAGGGGTAATAGGCGCCGCAGTAGAAATCCAGGTGCCCCGCCGCTGCTTTCAGATGGCGGTCCATGGAAAATTCGGGATCCGGAGCCTGATAGGTATTATCGTGGGTGTCTCCCCAGTACAAGTTATACATCTTTGCCGTATCTACCCCTTCAGTCCGGAAGCCGCAATCGAGCGGACGATATGTTTCTGTGCGATCAAAAACGCAGCGATCAGGGGAATCATTCCGAGAACCAGGATCGGGAGCGCCATATCCCACTGCGCCTTATACACCCCGAAGAAGCTGTTGATGCCCAGCGGGATCGTGAAGTAATCGCGATCGTGCTGCAGGATCAACAGGGGCAGGAGAAAATCGTTCCAGACCCAGAGGCTCTGCAGAATCACAATCGTCGTGGTCATCGTGCGCAGCTGTGGAAAGAGAATCTGCCAGAAGAGGGTGAAGTCGTTACACCCGTCGAGCATGCCGCTCTCGTCGAGCTCCCGGGGGACGTAGTTGAAGTATCCGCGATAGAGGAAGATCGTCAGTGGCATGCCGAATCCCCAGTAGATCACGCCGAGGCCGACCGGGTGCAGCATTTGCAGCTTGCTCGAGACAACGACCAGGGGTATCATGATCGACTGAAAGGGTATGATCATCGCCAGGATGTAGGTGGAGTACATAAACATACTGACTTTGGACTTGACCCGCGCCAGTTTCCACGCTGCCATGGAACCGAAAAGAACCATTCCTCCGATTCCCAGCACCGTTACGAGGATGGAATTATAAAAGATCTGCCAGAAGTTCACCTTCTCGATACCGACCTGGTAATTACTCAGCGTGACCTCCTTCGGCAGCGCCGCGGCATCGAGAATGATCTCGCTGTAGGATTTTACCGAATTCGTAAGGACGAAGTAAAACGGGGACAGTACGACGATTGCCAGGAGAAGGGTAAAGAAGTAGAACAGGAGTCTTGAAGGATGAATCGGTTTCATCAGAGGCTTACCTCCCGTTTCTGGGTGAATCGCACCTGCAGGTACGAGAGAATCGCTACGAAGACGAAGAAAATAACCGCTTTTGCCGATCCGGTACCGTAGTTGCCGTAGACAAAGGCTTCGTTGTAGATGTTGAGCGCCAGCGATTCGGTGGAACCGAAGGGACCGCCGCCGGTGAGGGCGAAGATGAGACCGAATATCTTGAATGAGTACGCCAGGACGATGAAGATGCTCACCGTGAAGGCAGGAACGATAAGCGGCAGGGTTATATCGGTGAACTGTCTGAAGGATGACGCGCCGTCTATCCGTGCCGCTTCAAAGAGCTGTTCGTCGATGCTGTTCATGGAGGCGATGTAGATGAGCATCACGTAGCCCGCCTGCTGCCACACCAGGACGATCAGTATTGCGTAGAACGCCATATCGGGCTGACCGAACCAAGACAGATTCTCGAAGATCCCGCCGATAGCCGGAAGCGCCTGTGCGAAGATAAAACGCCATACGAAGCCGAGGATGATTCCGCCGATCACATTGGGTAATACAAGAATCACCCGGAGCGCGGAGTTCCATCGGGTACTGTTGTGAAACATGACCGCGTAGAAAAGCCCCAGAAGATTTACGGAAACACAGGCAGCAAGGGTAAACTTGAATGTGAAGACGGTGGAAACGATAAATCCCTCGTCCTCCCTGAACACCTCCAGGTAGTTCCGCAAGCCCACGAAATCTATATTCCTCGAGACTCCGTTCCACTCCGTCAGGGAGTAGTAACCGCCGATAAAAAACGGTACGAGGACAAAGACCAGAAAGACCGCGTACGGAAAAAAGGTATACAGCGCGAAGTTGTTCAGGATTCCTTTTTTGAGTTTTTGTAACACCTGAATTCTCCATTAGAACGAGGCGGCGGACCCAGCCCGTCCGCCGCCTGAACGTTTGATACAGTGCCGTTTATTTCGCCAGATTCTGCCATGCCTTGTCGAGCCGCATGAGGGCCTCGTCGAAGGAGATCCGGTCGGCGATGTACTCCTGCAGGATATTGGCCGCCTCCTGAGAGTATCCCTGCGGCCAGAGACCGAACATCCAGGGCATCGTCTTCCCTTCCAGCGAGTAAGCGAGTATGTCGCTGCTGATCCCTCCGGCGAAGTCTACGTCGAAGTGATCGTATGCGGGGATCGAGTTGAGGGTCACCGCGAGTTCCTGCTGTCCGGCGGGCTCGTTGAGCAGCCAGTTGAGGAAAATCCGTGCCTCCTTGTTCACCTCGGAGTCCTCGGTTACCACAAAGTACCAGGGGATGCCGACAGGGATACGGCCGCTCCGCGCTGCATCCTCGGTGAGGGCCAGCGGCACGAGCCCCATGTCAATGCCCGGATTGGCGTCGAGGATCGCCGCTTCTTTCCAGTTCCCCTGCTGGATCATCGCCGCGTCTTCGCTTGCGAAGAGCGATACCTGCATATGGTGGTCCTGTGAGAGGGGGTCGCCCTTCGTGTTGGAACGTACCAGATCGATAAGCTGCTGAAGATCCTGGAAGTACTCGTTGTCAGCCATTGATCCGCGGCCGGCGTTGAGGGACTCCACAAAACCCTTCGGATCGTCCTGCGACGCAAAGGGAACATTGAGCTGATGGTTGGAAGTTACCCACCAGGTGCCGTAGCCCGACACGAAGGGGGTGATTCCCGCTGCAGCCAGTTTTTCAACAGCTGCTTCCAGTTCACTGAAGGTCTCCGGGACCTTGGAGATACCCGCCTGGGCAAAAAGGTCCTTGTTGTAGATGTAACCGTACCCCTCGATAGAGGTGGGCAGGCCCATCAGGCGACCGTCGAGGTAGGCGCTTTCCTTCGCAACCGGAAGAAAGTGGTCCACCACGTCCATGTCGGACAGGTCGTCGAGATATTCGCCATAGGTCGCGAAGTCACTCGCACCATCGATCATGAAGATGTCCGGCAGATTGCCGGTACGCGCGCGGGTAGCAAGGACGGGCCGCCAGTCGACGCCGCCGCCTACAACCTCGTATTCCACGGTGATGTTGGGATAGTCCTCGTTGAACCGGGCTACCACGTCCTCCATCGGTTCACCCCAGACCGATTTACCGCTGATAAAGAAGTTCACTGTTTTCTGCTCGACAACTTCTTCGCCGCCGCCCGCGGCCGGCGCGGCTTCCCGTTGACCACCGGCAAAGACAGGCATCACTATCAACATTACCAGCAATCCAATAATTACCCCTTTTTTCATTTTCAATCTCCTCCTGAATAAATATCTAATCAATCCCGATATTCACGGGATGACCGCTTTTTTGAATCGACTCCTGCGCCGCCAGTACCATCTCCAGCGAGACAAATCCGTCCCGGGCTGTGGCTACCGGATCCTTTCCATCATAAAAAGACTGCAATGCACGAACGAGATCACGATCGGCGCCGAAATGGCTTGTATCGAACTCTGCGCCACGGCAATCGAAAGACTCCACGGTACGGCCGAAATCGGAATGGAGTGTTACCTTTCCCTCGTGTCTGTTCACAAGGATCTTGCCCTTCCCGCCCACAAGCAGAAGCGTCTCCTGGTCCTGTGAATCCGAACCGAAGATCGAGAAGAAGAGCGCCGCCTTCACTCCCGACGGATAGGCGACAGACACCAGAGCGTGATCGACGATATCGGCTCCCGGTGCGTATACGCACGTATCGATCCGGTCGACCTCGTTATCCGCTTTATTCCAGGAATCGAATTGCAGCACAAAGGCCCCGTCGCTGATTTTGTACGGATCCCTGCGATAGGGACACTCCCGGTCACATACCCGGCACGACTCAGGGGCATTTTTATCCACCGGAAAAACGGAGCTGCGTCCGCCGATGGCCGTCAGGAATCGCGGGTATTCCCCGGCCATCCAGTTGAAGACATCGAAGTGGTGAGAGCTCTTGTCATTGAGAGCGCCGCCCGACAATTCCCTGCGTCGGTGCCAGGTCTGCAGGTAGCGATGGTAGGGAATAACGGAGTTGATCTGCATCATCTGAAGAGGACCGATACTACCGCTATCGAGAAGATCCTTCGCCTTGATCCAGCTCTTTTCATACCGGCGGGTGAAGCCCATGATAAGGGGGTTACCCCGTGCCGCATCGACGATTTTCACGGCATCTTCACGTGTAACCGAGATCGGTTTGTCCAGGTATACTTTCTTTCCGGCGGCAAGCGCCTCCACAGCATATGAACGGTGCTGATTGGTGAAATTGGTAACCAGTACCATACGGCACCGTTCGTCCTCAAGCATCTCCCGGTACTTCTGATGCACACGGACCGTTCTGTTTTGGCCCTGATCGGAGTAGAGTTTCTCCAGATACTGCCGGGCTTCCTCCGCCCGACCCTCCAGGATATCATGAACACCTGAAACGAAGAGCTTTGTTTCACCGCTCAGCATCGCAATCGCCTGTCCCAGACAGTACACACCGCGAACGCCTGCTCCGACTATCCCTACGCCGATTTCTTCCATTGCTTCACTCTTTTCTTTATATGTTGATTGTACCCTTGTTCTCCCGTAAACAACAAATATTAATTATTGATGCAGGGTATAAGAAAATATGATACCATAGAGGGGTGATTGATAACCTGCTGCGCTTCAAAAAAATCGTCGAGGCGGGAAGCATAAGCAAGGCAAGCAGGCTCCTCTTTGTCAGCCAGCCCGCATTGTCTCAATCGATCAAACTCCTTGAACAGCAGTACGGGGTTGAGATCCTCGAACGTCATTATTCAGGAATCAAGCCTACGGCCTACGGCGACATACTCTATAGAACGGCATGTGAAATTGAACGGTGCTTTCTGAACATCGACAGGCAGATGCTGGAAGAGAAGAAGACGGCAGAACCCGATACCGGTGAAAATGAAATAAATATCGGCTGCAGCACCATCTGGAACGATTTTCTCCTGCCCGATGTCATGCGGTCTCTTGATATACTGGATTCGTATGCAATCAACGTCACACACGGAACGTCTGAAGGGCTTCTCGCGGATCTGATGGAAGAGCAGAAATACGATTTCGTCCTCTGCCGCATACTGGAGGATAAAAAATACCGAAGCCTGGAATCGATTCCGCTGTTTCAGAACCAGGAGGCCATTTTCATCCAGAAGCACCATCCTATTTTCAGCACTGAATTCGTAAAAGAAGACCTCCAGGATTTTAAGTGGATAAAGCTCAAGAGCATGCCCGTACTGCGCCGCTCGGACCTAACCCCTGCCGGACTCTCGTATTTTCCGGAGAATTTCTTTACTCCGAAGATCTCCTACGAGGTTGAGGACCTGATGGCGGCTATCCAGCTCATCAGAAACAACTACGTTATCCTTCTCCCCCTGGCGCTGGCCGATCTGCTGGAGAAATACGAGATCAAGCCGCTTCCCTTTCCCAGAGCACTGATGAACACTTACTGGCTCGGTATCGTCCACTCCCGGGACCGGGAAATACCGCTCCATGTCAGAGAACTGATGACGAGGATCCGTCTTTTTTTCGCTTATCAGAGAAAATAGCCTGCATTGATTCTAGACTGTCCCGAAGCTTTGCGTTTCCAGGGGAGATAATATTTTACTTTCTTCGCAGATCTTCCCGCGATGTATGCGCAGCCATGTAAACATGCCCGCCGATAATGCGGTGACCAAGCCGGACAAGCGGTCAGGGGATTAATCAGTGCCCGCCCTGAGGGGGGAGCGGAACAGCCGGCTCCGGCGCCCGGCGGAGCGGAGGAGCGGAGCCGGAGAGAGCGCCGGGGTGGGTGCCGCTGAGTGAGGCGTGTTGGATATGGTCGGGAGCGCGGGGGATCGGCAGGGGCCGGGCCGGATTGAGGCTGTGAAGCGCGGGGGCGCTCCCCCGCACATAGATTTCTCTCGTATCAGGTCAGCACGCTTAAGGACCCGCCGGCGGGATCCGATCAGCTTTCCGGGATCTGGAGGTCGCCCTGCCAGCGCATGATGCCGCCGAAGTCGACGACCCGGGTGTAACCGAGGTCGCGGAGGGTGCCGGCGGCGCGGCTCGATCGGTTCCCGCTGCGGCAGTACACTACCACGAGGCGGTCTTTCGGGACCTCCGGCGGGGCGGCTGCAATGCTGTCGACAGGGATGTTTACCGCGGTGGGGATGAAGCCTCCGCTGTACTCGGCGGGTGTGCGGACGTCGATCAGGACGTGTTCGGGTGACCCTGTCTCTATAAGAGCAGCCAGTTCGGCCGGGTCCGCGTAGCGCTGGATACCGGTCGGGGCGGGGCCTGTCTCGAATTTCTCGCGGGCAGGCATGGCTGAAAGGCTGGTGAGGGCTGCGGCGGCGATGAAGAGTACCGTTATCAGTATTGTGAGAGTGATTCTGCGCTTCATTCTTTTGTTCTCCTATTACTAGTAAAATAGTAATTAATAGCGCAGGAGGCAAGGGACCGTCCATTCTCTATCTACGAACCGTAAAAGCATCGCATTGCCGCGGATTGAGGCTTTTGACCTTGTGACCGCGCTCCATCATTGAAGGCCCCGCCGGGCCGCAAGAGAAAAAAAAGCCCCGCAGCACTTCCGCACCGCGGGGAAAAAAAGTGTATCGGGGGTTTATCGGGTCACCACCTTATTCATTGCCTGTGCAAGCCGCTCTATGGCGGCGGTTATGGTCGCTTCATCCGCCATGGTGAAGTTCAGCCGCATTGTCTCTTCGCCGGCACCTTTATCGGTGTAGAAATACTTGCCGGGAACGAAGGCGACATGGTTTTCGATCGCTTCGTTGTAGAGCTCCAGTATGTTCATGCCCTTCGGTCCCTCGGCCCAGATGAACATTCCGCCTTCCGGTTTGGACCAGGTGAAGGAGTCAGGAAAAAATTTCTCCATCGCGTTGAGCATCGCTTCCTGCCTCGGACGGTAGAGCTCGATGATCTTCGGCAGATGGTTCTCGAGGTATCCGCCGTTGAGGAACTCGGTAGCGAGAGTCTGGGAGAGGGAACTGGTGTGGAGGTCCACGCCCTGCTTGGCCTTAACGAGCCACTCCCTTACGAACTTCGGCGCCAGGTAGAATCCCAGACGGAGTCCCGGGGCGAAGATCTTCGAAAAGGTACCGCAGTAGATCACGTGATCGGGGGCGAAGACCTTGATCGGCGTCTGGAACTCGCCGCGGTAGCGGAGCTGGCCGTAGGGATCGTCCTCGATTACCAGTGTGTCGGTAGCCTTGGCGATCTCAGCGATCTTCTTGCGTCTCTCAACGGGGATGGTCCTGCCGGTGGGATTCTGGAAGGTCGGGATGAGGTAGACCATCTTGGGATGATGCTTTTTGATAACCTCTTCCATCGATTCGGGAATCAGACCGTCTTCATCGGTCTCCATCTGCACGTAGTTCGGCTCGTACGGGTTGAAGGCCTGGATGGCTCCGAGGTACGTGGGGGCTTCCACTGCCAGTGGATCTCCCGGAGAGATGAAGATCTTCGCCAGGGAATCCAGTACGCCCTGAGAGCCGGTGGTAATGTTGATCTCCTCGGCGGTCGATGTGATGCCGAGTCCCTTGAAGTACTCTACCAGGGCTTCCCGGAGTGGCATGAACCCTTCGGTGGTGCCGTACTGCAGAGCGGTACTGCCGTATTTTTCCAGGACCAACTGTGTGAGCTTATTGATGTGCTGCATGGGGAAAGCCTCTGGGGCGGGGATTCCACCTGCAAGCGATACAATACCCGGCTTTGCAACGACCTTTAAAATTTCGCGGATCGCGCTGGATCCCATGTTGTTCGTTCGTGTAGCAAGCAAACTTTCTGAAAGCATTACTGTCTCCTTTTCGTATTTCCTGTCATGAAGCTTGTCGCCCTGCTGTTGCAGACGCGGTATGTTGATGATGTAGTAGAGCGGTGATTATTCTATATTCGTCGCATTCATACAATGCGGGATCGCAACAATCTTAATGACACTTTCATTCTACCAAATTATTTTAAATTTTGCAAAATTTTTTTAAGCAAATTTTTGTTTTTTGATCTTCTGGAAGTTTGGAAGCGGCCTGGAGGAATCTCTTCTGCGCTTCCGGCTAATCCCGGCCGGGCCTTCAAGAGCCTTGCCGGGCTTTGACGGACCCATCCCGGCCCGGCACTGCATCAAAAGGCTTCCATCAATGTGATATATACCCCGAAGGAATCCGGCGTCAGGCCCACATCGAAGCGTATGTGGGCTTCGCTGGGGGGACTCACTGCAAATCGGACTCCGGCCCCTATGCCTGGTTTGATCTCTTCGAGGGAAAAATCAGCCGCCTCCGCCGCGACTTCACCTGCTTCGGCGAACAGGGTCAAACCCCAGCGCGGGGTCATTTTCCAGCGGACCTCCCCCTGTACGGCCGCCAGGTTGCTGTCCTGGTACCTGCCGTATGGGTATCCCCGGCCGACGAAGAGTCCGCCAAGCTGAGGCAGGTACATAAAAGGAAGCTCTCCGAAGCCCGCCACCGCGTATCCTCTCAGAGCCAGGGTAACCTCATCGTTGAGCGCGAAAAAACTGCGGACATCGAGCTCGATCCTCTGAAAGGCCGGTCCCGAATTCCAGTCCTGCGGGAACAAAAGAGGCTTCACCAGAAGCAGCATCCCTGAGTCCGGATAGAGGGGATCGGAACGGCTGTCCCACATGAAGGTGCATCCCGCTCCGACGGAATGCTCGCTCGATCCCTCCTGCCCCGTGTACAGCTCGATCAGGCTGCCGGTTTCGATTCCGGTATAGGTACCGGCCTTGAAATCGAAGGCCGGCCCTGCAAACAGGGACCGGTAGAGTCTGAAGAAGGCCGTTCCGCGCCCTTCGACCTTCTGAACAGTGTAGGTCTCTTCAACGCCGTCCACCTGTCCGACTCCATAGAAAACGGAGGGCGTGTTGAAAAAGCCTCCTTCCATCTCCACCCGGTTGCGGTCCTCCCGCCATGCGTAATCGGCGCCGAAGGATAACTCGGCCTGCCGCATCCAGGTGTAGGTGGCGCTGCCGAACAGCTGCAGGGAGTCGCCTTCCTGCGACCTCCTGCGGTCCCAAACCGACATGCAGCCCACGGCAATCCCGGTGTCACTGGTGTAGAAACCAAAGGGAAGCACCGAGAAAGAACTGATGTCGGCGGGCCGGGCGGCTGCCCCCGCATCTGTGTCGGTTTCTGATAAACGGCCGGCCTCAATCTCTCCAGCGTAGAGCGGCATGACAGACGTGAGCATGAACAGCGCTGCTATTACGGCGGCCGCACTCTTAAGCGAATTTGTAACTTTTGCCAATGTACTTATCATTTTACTCCTCCTGAGCTTCTGTTCATTGTATAGATAGTTGTATGATACCGAAGGAAAGGGGCTAAAGAACATAGGGATTATTACGTATCTTGCCTTTTCTGTGGAAAAAATAGCCCCGGATAGTACATCGCAGCAGCTATACTGTCAATGCCCTGAGAGCTCCGTTACCGCGCCGAGGAAGACGTCGGCGCTCACATTCCGCCCTGTGAGTATGAAGACCACCTTCCGCCCGCTGACATCGATCTTCCCCTGCAGGGCCGCCGCAAGACCGACCGATGCCGAACCTTCCACCATGATCTGCTCCTGTTCGAAGAGGGTCCGCATGGCCTGCCTGATCTCATCCTCCTCCACTGTTTCGATCCCCTCCACCAGCCGGGAGGAAATTGCGTAGGTGAGCGGAGTGAGCGTACCCAGTAATCCGTCCGCAAGGGATGGCTTGATCTCAACGCTTTCGTGGCAGCAGCCGTCTCTGAATGAGAGATAGGCTCCCGGCGCGGCAGCCGCTTCCACTCCGTACACCCGGACGTCCGGTTTTCCGGCTTTGACCGCAGTCACGATTCCCGAAATGAGCCCGCCGCCTCCAACCGGAACGATCACCGCATCGGCCTCGGGCAGCTCCTCGAGAATTTCCAGACCGATGGTCCCCTGTCCGGCTATGACGAGGGGCTCCCCGTGTGAGTGGACATACCGGCGCCCCGTCTCCTCCCGGTACCGCTGGGCGATTCCGAAGGTCTCCAGGAAATCCCGTCCTTCTTCCCGGACCTCCGCTCCGTATGACAGAATGCGGGCCTTCTTGGTCTCTTCGGCGCCGGAAGGAACGAATACAGTGGTGCTGGGATTGCCGAAGCGTGAAGCCGCGTATGAGAGGGCCGCCCCGTGGTTGCCGCTGGAACAGGTGAGCAGGCCCAGCTTCTTTTCCTCTTCGGAGAGTGAAGCCAGAACGTTGCAGGCTCCCCGGACCTTGAAGCTGCCGGTGACCTGAAAGCACTCGGGCTTGAGATAGACCTCGGCCTTCAGGAGCCGGCTCAGGTTCGCCGAATAGATCAGCGGGGTCGGCTTGATGCTGGATGCTATCCGCCGGCGGGCCATCCATATCCGGTCCGGTCCGATGGAGTCCTCATGTGTATGAAGTATCTCTCTATCCCTGTTTTTTCCCATTCTATCCCCCGTATCTCTGCTTCCGAATGGTGTCATGTAACAGGATAATTGTCCATACGAAGTTGATTCGTCAACTCATATATGAGATAGTATGCCGTATAGGGAAACGCATTCGTCAGGAGGAACAATGAAACCATCCCCCGGGTCCGCCCGTCTGGGAATCGAACCGGTACTGCCGCTGCTGTTCAAACTGTCCATCCCGAGTATCATCGGAATGGCGGTACAGGCACTCTACAACGTAGTGGACAGCATCTACATCGGTCATGTAAGCAAGGAAGCCCTTTCGGCTCTGACGCTCGCCTTTCCCATCCAGATGGTGCTCATCGCACTGGCGGTCGGCACGGGCGTAGGAGCGACCTCACTCATCTCACGGACTCTTGGAAAAGGGGACCGCGAGACTGCCGGCCGGATAGCCGAACATGTGGTGATAATCGCCCTCATTCTAGGGGGCCTGGTTGCACTGACAGGTGCCCTTTTTGCCCGGCAGCTGATAGGTGTTTTCACCGATGTACCTGAGTTGATCCAGATGGGAGCGGACTACATCCGGATCATCATGGTCGGGTCCGTTGCACTGTTCGTGCCCATGCTGTTCAACGGTATTCTGCGGGGCGAGGGGAACACTTTCATTCCAATGCTGACGATGATCATCGGAGCGGTCCTGAACATCATACTCGATCCTTTTTTCATCTTCGGAATCGGATTCTTCCCGGAGCTCGGGGTCAAGGGGGCCGCGGTAGCAACCGTTTTGTCCAGGATCGTGTCCGGGACCTTCATCATCCGGATCCTCTTCAGCGATAAAAACGAGATCAAGATCAATATGCGAAAATTCCGCCTGCAGCTGGATATTTACCGCCGGCTCTACAGTGTCGGATTTCCGGTCATGCTCATGCAGCTCCTCGGAAGCGTCATGCTGGCTGGGGGCAACCTGATCCTGGGCAGCTTCAGCACCACTGCCATTGCCGTATTCGGGATATTCTTCCGTCTGCAGTCTTTCGTCTTCATGCCTATATTCGGGCTCGGCCAGGGGGTCATGCCGCTGATGGGCTACAACTTCGGAAGCGGTAATTCCAGCCGTATGAAGGAGACCGCCAGGATCGCATATATCACCGCCTTCTCCTTCACTCTGCTGGGATTCCTGATATTTCAGAGCTTCAGCCGGCAGCTGATCACCATGTTCAATAGAGACCCCGAACTGGTCCGTATCGGGATAGAAGCACTGAAGCGCATCAGTATCGGCTTTCTATTCGTCGGCCCCACCATTATGAGCGCCAGTATCTTCCAGGCAATCGGCCGGGGAACTCCCAGCCTGATCATCGGCTTTCTGAGGGCAATCGTTCTGCTCCTGCCGATCATGTATCTGCTCGGACGGTTTTTCGGCCTCTCGGCGGTCTGGTACGCCTTTCCGATCGCCGAAGTGCTGACCTTCTCATTTGCATTTACCTGGATGTTAACGGTCCTGAGAAAGCTCCTTCATTCCATCGAGGGGGAACCGGCTTGAACAATCTGGAGCTCTGGGAGTGGATAGAACAGAATGCACAGCTCAGCTTCTCCCGTTCAGGTGGACCCGGGGGCCAGTACGTGAACACCGCCGATACCAAGGTGACCCTGCATCTCCCGCTCAACGCAATCCTCCTCCCTGACATGCAGAAGCAGAAGCTCCTCGAAAGAATGGAAGGGCGGATCAACAGCTCCGGCGAACTCGTCATGCACTCCTCCGAAACCCGCAGCCAGGGCAGGAACCGGGAGCTTGTCCTCGAACGGACCTACCGAATGATCCTGGCGGCCCTGTTACCTGTTAAAAAACGGCGCCCCACCCGTCCTACCAGAGCTTCCCAGGAACGGCGTCTCAAGGGGAAGAAGACCCGGTCAGAGAAGAAGCGGCTGCGAAAGGATCCGCCGGTCTGAAGAGAGTTCTACAGGAGCGATGGACCGGAACGCTAGATAGAAGCGATGCCGGTTTTCAACTCCGCCAAACCTGCCGATAGACTGAATATGGACACTTCACGTTTTACCATTCTGGCCATCGACGACGATCCGACCCAGATAGAGCTGCTGCGGGTGTTCTGCTCCGGGATTGATTACCCGCAGACGGAATTCCTCGGCGCGGCAACCGCCGAAGAGGGATACAGACTGCTCGAAAGCAGGACCGTTGACCTCGTGCTGTCCGATTACCGGCTGCCGGACCACACCGGCCTCGAAGTACTCGAGCACATCAAGCAGTACAACCCGCTGATCAGGGTCGTCATCATGACCGCCTTCGAAAGCGTGAACGATGCGGTGGAGATCCTGCAGAGGGGCGGCGACGATTATCTGATCAAACCTACCCGCAAGCAGGAGATCGAACATGTTCTGGTAAGAATATTCGAACAGCAGAGCATCGAACGGGAAAATCAGGTAGTCGATGAGGAGATACATTCCCACTTCGAACATCTTCCTCTCGTGTACCGGAGCCAGGCTGTACAGAACGTGCTGAACGTTGTGGCCCGTTCGGCCCGCAGCAACGCCACTGTTCTGATCACCGGCGAGAGCGGTACGGGCAAGGAGCTCATCGCGCGGCTGATCCATCAGACCAGCTTGAGGAGCGATAAACCCTTCGTGACCGTCAATATCGCCGCGCTTCCTGAAAGTCTGATGGAAGGAGAGCTCTTCGGTCATGTCAAAGGAGCCTACACCGGTGCGGACCAGGACCGGATGGGCCGTTTCGAGGAAGCCGACGGCGGGACCCTCTTCATCGACGAAATCGGCGAGGTGCCCCCGCCGATCCAGGTCAAGCTTCTGCGGGCTATCCAGTTCGGCCAGGTCCAGCGGATCGGAGAGAATCTGACGAGAGAGCTGGATGTCCGCATCATAGGAGCCACCAACCGCGACCTCGAGCGTATGGTGGAGGAACACGAGTTCCGCTCCGACCTCTACTGGCGGATGAACGTGGTCCACATCCACATTCCGCCTCTGCGGGCCCGCAAATCGGACATTTCGGAGTTGACCCGCCATTTCATCGAAAGATTCAATGAAAAGAATGACCGCTCCATTGAGGGAATTTCACGGGAAGCTCTCGATCAGCTGATGCAGTACAACTTCCCCGGGAACGTTAGGGAACTGGAAAATATCATCGAGCGGGCTATCATCATGGCCAGGGGGAATCAGCTCATCCGTTCCGATCTTCAGCTGCCCGACGTCAGCCGGTCCGGAGCATTCGGCGACGGCCGTGATGCCCCTGACAGCCGCACCGCAGCGGAGTGTGGTGGAGACCTCACTGACGAGAGTTACCAGAAGCAGATGAACGCCTTCGAGATCCGTCTCATCACCTCAGCCCTCGATGAATCCGGCGGCAACCAGTCGGAAGCCGCCCGCCGGCTGCAGATCAGCGAGCGCAGGCTGCGTTCGAGGATGGAGATTCTGGGGATAAAAAATCCGCAGGCTTAACTCCGGGTTGGTGGATTCTGTCCATCCCTTCATACCTCATCCGGCCCGTACCCTTCAGCTTCCGGCTTGTAACGGCGGGCTGCTTCGATTATAGTAGAACACATGTTAGAGATGCACCTGAGGAACACCACCATCAATTCCATTCCCGTTCTCGAGTTATACCGGGAGAAAGTGGAGCATGACCGGCGGCCGATCCTCATCATACTGCACGGCTTCGACAGCTGCAAGGAACGCAAACTTCAGCACGCCTACATGGCTGCGGCGGCGGGCTCCTTCGTCGTGCTTCCCGACGCGGTCCGGCATGGGGAACGGGAGGACTCGGCCTTCGCCGCCCTCTCCTACGAGCAGAAGGCGGAGTTCCTGTTCGACATTGTCGAAGAGACTGCCGGCGAAATACACACCATCCTGGACCACTACCAGCAGCAGTCCTTCATCTACAGTGAAGCCTGCGGCCTGATCGGTTCATCCATGGGAGGGATGATCATTTACGAATACCTGTCCAGGTACGGTACCGACAGACTGAAGGTCTGCGGAATCATTATTTCCAGCCCCGACTTCGGCAGTATCATCGATCGCAACCTGGAAAATGAGGCCTATTCCAATATTCTTCCGCCTTCGGAGATCAAACGCATCAAGGCCAGGCAGCCCCTCCCGGCGATTCAGCAGCTCAGGGACTTTCCTCTCTGCCTGCTCAACGCCGAAGACGATCCGATCATGCCGATTCAGCCGGTAAAAAGCCTGTATTCGACGCTTCACCAGGCTTACACGAAGAAGGAAGCGATAAAGATGCACACCTACCGCAGCACCGGCCACCAGACTACTACTGAGATGATGGAAGAATCGGTCGATTGGATGCACTCCTGGCTTTTTTCAGGTTCATGACAGAGGCAGAATGAAAAAATACATCATCACATAGTGAGAGAGCGCTCCCGCAAGCACGAAGAGATGCCAGATCTCATGGAAGCCGAACTTCCCGGGTACGGGGTTCGGTTTTTCGATGGTGAAAATTATATTTCCACCGATGTAGAAGACTCCCCCCAGAAGCAGCAGGCCGACGGCAGACACCCCGAGGGCCGCGGAGAGCGGAACTATCAGCAAGACACTCATAAGACCGAGACTCAGATAGAAGGTGTTGCTGATCCATTTCGGCAGGGTATGGATGGAAGCCTTCAGCACAATCCCCACCGCGGCGATTCCCCAGACCACGCCGAATATACTCCAGCCCAGAACACCGCGGAGCACTATCAGACAGAAGGGAGTGTAGGTTCCGGCGATGAGCGGGAAGATCGCCAGATAGTCCAGGGTGCGCAGGAACTCCTCGGTCTTTCTCGAGGCATCGATACCATGGTGAAGAGTACTCGCGATGAAGAGCAGAATCAGGCTCGATCCGTACACTCCGAAGGAGACGACGTGCCACACCTTGCCGGAAGCCGCCGATTCAACGATCAGCAGGACCGTTCCCAGCACCGCGAAAATGGCGCCTGTCAGATGGGTAACCGTATTGAAGATTTCATCCGTTACGTGAGTACTTCCGTCTTTGCTCAGCTTCCGCATATCAGCTACTTATAGCACATATGCGCATTACATGACAAACCTCAAGCGTGCCGCCAGACCGACGGGCTCGAGCTCATCGGGAAAATGTTTGAGATACCGGACTTCCCCGTTCTGATTGATCGTTTCTTCGATCATTTCATTGACGATATCTTCCACGGGCCGCAGCTGCTGACCGCACAAGGGACATTTTTTATTCGAGAGATCCAGGTAGTGGTCTTCGGTGCACATGTACCCATCCCTGCTGAAGTCCTCCTTCACCGCCAGGGTGTGCACCTGCCCGTTCATCAGCGCCTTGAGTGTCGGACCGACTCCACTGAGGGCCTTGCCCCCTTCGTAATCCTCGGTCCTGATAAAATCCAGGAGCTCCCGCTCGGTCTGGCGGTCCCACGCGTCGGTCACCTCGACGGCCTTCTTCAGTATAGCATCGGAAGGTTCATCCGGACGGCCGTTGAATGATCCTATAAGCCGCCTCTGCAGGTAGCTGTGGAGGTTGTCCTTGATGATCGGCAGTTCCCGGTCATGGGGGGCCCCGACAATCAGATAGTCGTATTTTCCCTTCTTGAAGAGTTCGAAGGTCATGTCGGTAATGTGCTTTATGTGACGGTAGAGCAGCGCCCGCTCGCTCCTCGCCAGATGCTGTTCCCCGAATCCCTTGAGTGATTCGTCGGTGGAGCCCTGGAGCTCCTCCTCCACGAAGACCTCCTGCTCTTCCATCAACTGATTGGCCTGCAGGGTCAGAATCCGTGCTTTGCGGGAATTACTCACCAGAAGCAGGAAGCGCGAGAACTGGTCCTGCGCCGCGGTGAGCGGTTTGGTATACGGATCGGAATCGATAATAAGACGGTTGGGGTAATGGATCGGCAGTTCGAACTCCTGCCAGAACCCTTCGGTGTCCGCGAAGATAGCCACCATTTTCGTGCCGGGGAAATAGCCGTTCCTCACTTTGATCCTTTTCTCGATCTCCGCAAGCAGCTTCTCGAGCCTCGCCGTCTCTTCAGGTGAAAGCCTGCGGTCCTCGTGAAGCTCCTTGTTTTTCTGTCTGATCATGGAGTTGAGTTCGGAACCGAACTTTTTAGGCAATTCCACGTTCACATACAAGCTCACAATAGGATGATCTTCACTGTGATGCTCGAGTAATGAATCCAACTGTCCGCGATTTATCATCTTGAACCCCCTTCGTCCTACCGCAAATGTACAAAGGAGCAACCGGGAAAGTCAAATATTTTCCCTAGACATGTATTCCGTACGGTGAGCTCATGCGGTATATCCGGTGCTCCTCGTAGTGTCCCTGTTCTTTGAAGAGTTTTTTCAGGTCATCCGTAAGCAGGGGGAGAAAATTGTCCGTAAGGTAGAGATACCCAGGTTCGAGCTTGTTTTTCCCGAGGTGAAAAATGAAATTGATATCGTCTGATATGATGGTGCCGGTTAGACCCCGGTCCTGGTAACTGGTAACCCCGATGTGGAGAGCGAGCCGGAAATCGAGGATCGTGTTGAACGGCCCGCACTCGATACTGAAAGGGACACGGTTGAGAATAAGTCTCATAGCCATAAATATTGTATCACACTTCGAGCCGTCGAAGGGAAATAAAACGAGCCCGCCCCATTCATTCCACATCCATACTCTCCCGTCGTACGGACCGACCTGCTGAGAGATCATATTGTGAAAAGCCGTCTGCATCTGTTCCCGGTAGGTTGAACCCGATTTACCGCTGACATCCTGAGAGGGCCGGAGTTCGACGTACATGATGCAGAAGGTATAGGTCCTGCCGCTCTTCACGGAGGACCAGTCACGGGCGTATTCGGCCGCGGGTTTGGGAGCTTTATTTGCAGGTGCCGAATTATTACCGTTCTCCCGGGACCGCGGCGCGGACCGGGCCGCATGGAAATCGAGGGCCTGCTGGACCCTGCGGACCTTCAGCTTCTTTCCGCTGCGCATAGTAAAATAATCACAGGCGCCCCGGTGAAAAAGGTCCCCGACATCTTCGATTGATCCCTCCGGATCCACCACACCCCATGGGTGTCCCGTCTCGCTGAGGACAGCCAGCCGCGCCTCCAGATCCTTTTTATTTACACCGGAAACGTCAATATAGCGAAAGGCTTCGGAACCGCACTTCTCACCGGATTTATGGGTCACCGTCTCGAAGGAGAATGAACGGGACTTTGCAATGCTGGAGAAAGCCTTCTTGACCTCAGTGTTTTGTGAAATCAGTATGATCTTCTTCATCTTTTCCTGTTGTTCGTACGGTGCATCTCGTACACGAAGTATTTCCGGTGACCCCGTTCTTTTTTCTCGACCAACTGTGTGAGAATACAGTGGTCAAGCATGACCTGGACCACTTCGCTCAGGGTCAGTGCACCCGGGGGAGTGAGCTTGTGCTCCAGCTCCTCCGCCTGTTTCACCGTTTCGGAGTTGTTCAGATCCTCTATGCTGGGGCTGTATGCAAAGGGTCCGTTGTGGACTGCAACGCGGACCTTTACATGATTGGACAGCGAATTGCGGGAATAGTTGTAGAGAAAAATCTCGTGCAGAATTTCCATACCCGACAACACGGCACTCTGATTCTTGTTCCCGTAGAAAAAGGCGGCCAGACCTCCGTCACCGTCCCAACCCCACATGCGTCCGTTACGCTTCTCGATAGCCAGCTGGACGATCTTCCTGAGGTCGTCGTAACACTGATTCACCTCCCTCTCGTCATGGGTCCTGACAATCCCTGAACTCCCGACTACGTCGATTCGCAGGAAGGCGAATGTGTAGGTGTGTCCGGTCTTGAGTGTCCCCCAGTTGCGGGTACGCCGGAGGTTCGGGTTCTCCACGAACATGTCGTTGGCCGCGTCGTAGATATACCCCATGTCGATCACCCCGTTGATTAACGGCTTGAGGTACGGGATGGCGTATTTGCGGCCCATGTATCCCTGATCGCTGGTCTTGATCAGCAGCAGTATGAAGTCGAGGAATGACTGCCGCGAGATCATATCGCTCACGACCTGCTTCGCGGCAGTCACGTTGGGGATCGCCACGCTGCGGGGAATTCCGGTCTGTTCGAAGAGGTCGTAGTTGGGTATGATCTGCCGTGCGAGTGACTGCATTATTTTGATAGTCATGGACTGTGCCAGGGCTTTGACACTCAGATTGATCAGCTTGCTCGGTATACGTACTGTGGTGTTCACGTTGGCCATGCTGTATTTTACAGTCTAGACAAGAATAATACAACTGATAGATTCACCATGTTCTCACGAATACGGTCCCTCCGGCGCATGCTCTGCCGGACCCTTACTCTGATATCCGTATTACCAGCTGAACCTGGCCCCGATCCCGCCGGGAATGGCCGTCAACTCCACCGCGGCCGCGTCCGCCAGTCCGAGCACTGCGGAACGGTTTATCAGCGCCAGAACCACATCGAAGGTGAAGAGGAAACTGCCCTGCAGGATGATCGAGTTGCCGTATCCTATCAGCCGTTCCATATGCTGTTCGGACTGGTTCCCGCGGCTCTTCAGGTAGAAGCCCGCCATCACATACCCGACATCCAGGGCGGCATTGATTGCCAGGATCCGGGAGAAGCTCCTGAATTCATGAATCGTTTCGGCCAGAGCGAGATCGAGGGGGCTGCCGGCAGCCCCTATATACCCGAAACCGGCGATCCCCAGGTTGACGACGTTCCAGAAGACGTTCATCTGGTGGAAATAGAAGTCGCGATCGCTGGTCCGGGTCATGTAGAACCCGCTGACGGCAAAGTTGGCCGCCGCCCAGGACCCCAGGACGATCATTCCAGTCTTCTGGATGCCGGTTCTCCGCTGATTCCACTCGAGAAGCTCATCGGCGCCGATAGTCTCTGCAGCAGCACTCTCCGCATATACACCGGAGAGCACCACGGCGAGAAGCATGATCATCATTATGCTCCTCACCGCTGTTCTCCGTTTCGATTCGTTCATCGGCATCCCGTCAGAGCTTGACCGACACCTTCGTTCGCATAGCGTGCTTCGTTGTAAAGTTGTCCGCACCGTTCGGACCATAGGCGATGAGAACGGTGTGCAGCTCACCTGGAGTGAGAACCGTGTCGTATTCGTCTCCCGAATCAATCGGAATCGTGAACTTGATCGTGGTTCTCCCGGCCTGCTCGCTGCCGGCGGATTCTATGATATCATCGCTGCCGCCCAGCTCCGTATCGCCCTTGTGAGAGAAGGTTCCGTTACCGAACTGGTCCTTGACCACTACAGAGTTCCCCTGAACATACCCGATGACGAAGTTGGCGTCCTTCATGACCCGGGTCGGATCGAAGCCTACCGCTATCCAACCTGTTGTGGGAGCGTCTACCTCGAAGCTCAGGTTTTCGCCTTCCACCATCCAGCGCACCTGCATGTCGTCCGCGCTCACGCTCAGATACCCGTCGCTGTCTTTCTCGGGAATCACTTCCTGCCCGCCGTTCGCCCAGACCGAAGCACTCAGCATTGCCATCACTGCAATCAAAATAAAGATAGTTCTTCGCACTATTCTCTCCTCCTTGTATTCAAGGATAGAAGGCAGCTATTTGAAAATCAATGGAAGTTCCGCTAAAGCTTGATATAAAATTCCTGAGGTAGTACAGTAGCTCAGGCCGGAACGAGTATGCACGGAAACAAACTCTTTTTCTTTTTTATAGACGGAATCGGACTGGGAGAGGATGATACGGACCGCAATCCCCTCACGGGACTTTTTTCCCCATTCATCGGGAACCGCCGTTTTGTTCGGGATTCGGTCCCCCTCTACAGCCGGAGCGCCGTGCTGATTCCGGTGGACGCACTGCTGGACGTACGGGGGGTACCCCAGTCGGCTACCGGCCAGACCACCATCATGACCGGCATCAATGCCGCGGAACTTCTCGGATATCACCTGCAGGCATTTCCCAACCAGGCCCTGCTGCCGCTTATCAGGGAGCACAGCATCTTCCGGAAGCTGCATCAGGCGGGAATCCCGGCAACCAGCGCGAATCTCTATTCCCGCGCTTTTTTCAGAGAACGGAAAAAAAAGCACCGCAACATGTTCCCCGTCTCGACCCTCTCCATCGAAGCCGCCGATATTCCGTTCCGCTATTTCGAAGAATATAAACAAGGTGAAGCAGTCTTTGCCGACATCACCAACCACATGCTGGTCGAACGGGGCTATCCCGTGGAAACCATCAGCCCCGCACAGGCCGGACAGCGGATAGTGAATATCCTCGGACACTATGACATGGTCTTCTTCGAATACTTTCTCACCGATACCCACGGTCACAGCCGGGACCGTCAAAAAATACTGCACTCCGTTGAGGTGATAAACGAATTCCTCGCTTCGATCATGGAGAGATCGGACGGCACTACCGATATCCTCGTGATCAGCGACCACGGAAACGCCGAAGACATGCTCACGGGAGACCATACGTTCAATCCGGTCCCCTTTTTACTGCTTTCACCTCATGCCGATCAGCTCGCATCCCTCTACTCAGAAGTGCACGATCTGACGGACATTTCCCGCTTCATTCTGGACTATTTCGGGGTTGCACACGGGCCGGATCCCGGGGCGGCGCAGGATCCTCCATCCGCCTCGGAGTCCGGAGCCGCGGCAGATCCATCGCAACAGCAGGAACCAGGTGCGACACAGGATCAAACACCGGCGGACAGCCGATGAAGCCGCTGCTCGAGATTTCAGATCTGCACTTTACCTATCCGCAGTACACCGACACGGATATCACTCCGGAGCCCCTCTTCCGCGGGCTCGACCTGATCATCGGGCCCGGAGAGTTCCGCATTGTCGCGGGAGCTCCCGAGAGCGGTAAGACCACCCTCAGCCGTATCGTGAGCGGACTCGTTCCCCGCTATACCGGGGGTGATTTCCGGGGCAGTGTTACAATCGGCGGAACAGACATCGCCGAAGCGAAACCCCAGGAGCTTATGCCGAAAGTAGGGGTTATCTTCCAGAATCCCGACGAGCAGCTTCTCACCACCAGGGTGGATTCCGAGATCGCCTTCCCCCTAGAGTCTCTCTGCCTTCCCCGCAGCGAGATCGCACACCGTGTACAGCGGGAACTGGAGCGCTTCGAACTGTCCGGGATGGCGGAGCGCAATCCCGCCTCCCTCTCCGGGGGGGAAAAAAAGCGGCTCCTGTGCGCAGTCCTGGCGGCAGTCGGCCCGCCGCTGTGGGTACTCGACGAGACCCTCGATGAGATCGACCCGCGATGGCAGCGGCGGATCATCGGGCATCTCAGGGAAATGAAGGCCGCAGTCCTGATGCTCTCCTCCAAGTACGCTCCTGAAGTCGCCGGGCTCCCGGACCGCCCCTATATTCTGGCAGGCGGCCGGATCATGACATCGTCTGAAAAGCTGACCGAGACCGCCGAGCGTGAAGGGCTGGTATTGAGGCAGTCTCCCGGCACACGCGTTGCTGCACCCGCTCCGAACGGCCACCCTTTGATCTCGGTTCAGGACATGGAATACTCCTACAGAGACAATGCCGGTTTCAAGCTGGCCGTGGAAGAACTCGAACTCCGGGCCGGCGAGGTGCTCACCCTGGCGGGACCGAACGGCTGCGGCAAGACCACCCTCGCCAAGCTGCTCTGCGGGCTCTACCGGCCCAGCCGGGGATCGATATTCCTCGGTCCAGCACCCGGGCCAGCAGGAAAGCCGCAGCCGCACTTATCAACCGCACCTGCTCTATCCGCAGCATCCGGGACACTGCGAACATCGGTGGCCTACATTTTTCAGAATCCCGATTACCAGATATTCCTCCCTACGGTACGGGAGGAACTCGCTTACGGTCTGAAGGAACACCACGTGAAGAGCAGTGAGATCGAGCGCCGGGTCACCGAAGCCGCCCGTCTGTTCCGGCTGCCCCCCCTCGATACCGCTCCGCCCCTGATGAGTTACGGCTCCCGCAAGCGGCTCCAGGCCGCCGTCTACTGGCTCCTGGACCGGCCGGTGGTCATCCTCGATGAGGCGGATTCGGGTCTCGCGATCCGCGACCTCCTGGAGCTCATAGAAGCATTCAGGAGCGGGTCCCGAGCGATTCTCTTCATAACTCACAGCGGGGCATTTGCCCGCAGGTTTTCGGACCGCATCGTACTGATGAGAAACGGCCGGATAACGGATGAGGATGCGGGCGTCTTTTTTTCCGAAGGAACCTCATATGATTAGCACCGCTTTCAGACCGGGAACATCCCTCCTTCACCGGACCGACCCGCGGCTGAAGCTCCTGCTGCTGGTTTTATGGACGGCGGCCTTCATCATTCCTTCGCCGGTCGCGGTTATCCTGAGATATTATCTCGGCGTTGCAGTCCTTATCACGCTGACCATCGGAGCGAAGGAAATTTTTCCCCCGCTGAAGAGCATCTGGCCGATCCTTCTTCTCGTTATACTCATCACTCCGCCCTTTCATATCGGCGGAACCGAATACTTCAGGATCACTGAATGGTATCGAGTCACCCGGGCGGGTATTGAGGAGGCACTCACTCTGGTTCTCAGATTCTCGGGCATCACCAGTGCGTTCTTTCTCTTCTTCCGCACCACATCCATCGACCAGTTCATCCTGTCTCTGCGCTGGTACGGTCTGCCCTACAACGCAGCTCTGGTTATTACCATCGCTTTCCGCTACATTCCCTCTCTCATACAGCTCTACGGAAATATTCAGGACGCTCACACCCTGAGACGCCCGCCGCTGGAACGGAAACGCAGGTACAATCCGGTCAGGAAATTCTCACATATTTTTCCAGGCATCGTGTCGGTTATGATCCATTCCATCAAGAGTATCCCCACTCTTTCGATGGCCCTCGAGATCAGAGGCTTCGGATTGAGCGGACAGAGAACTGACTATCGGCCGCTTCCACCACTGTTGAGTCGACTGTTTCAGTGCGGAATCGCATTGATTGTACTATTTATACTAGTATTGTTATATTTTTTATAGTACAATTATTGATAAAACAGACAATCTGAGGTAAAATCTTAGGCACATTTTTCGTACAAGCATACCGGGAGGTCCTTATGAACAATGAGAATTCCACAGGAATACAGCATCTGCCCGCCTTCAGGATCGCCACCCTTGCAATCCTGATCGCGGTGACCACCCTATTCACCTACATCATCCGCATCCCGGTGGCACCCACCCGGGGCTACATCAACTTCGGCGATGTCAGTATCTTCTTCACAGCCATGATCTTCGGGCCAATCACCGCCCTTATAACGGGAGGTACGGGTACCGCCCTGGCCGATCTCATTTCAGGATACAGCCAATGGGCCCCCTTCACCTTCCTTGCCCACGGCCTGCAGGGACTGGCAATCGGACTGGTGATCAAGGCAGGGCGCCGCATTTCATCGGGAGCCGGACGGCGCATTTCATCGGCAGGCAAAGATGCAGCCGGCCCGGCGCAGAGCCCTGCGCAAGCCTCTGCACACAACGGCGGGATTCACAAGCCTGGTATCTTCACCCTTCTCGCAGCTTTCCTGGCGGGGACCGTGGTGATGGCTGGGATTTACTTTCTCACCGGCGGGCTGATGGTCGGATTCGCCGCCGCGGCCGCGGAGATACCGGGCAACATCCTGCAGAACGTCGCCGGGGTACTGGTCGGCACCCCCCTGGCACTCGCGGTGTGGAAGGCGTATCCGCCGATCCGGTTCTACACGTGGTAGGGGGCGGGAATCCCTTCCATCAAGCGGCGGCTATGCGCTATCGGCGTCCCCGCGACGGGGAATTGGGCATGATGAACTGTGTATTGATTCCTTAAAACAGCAGAAAGATATTCGCCTGGGCAGACGACCCGATTGCATCCATGAGACGGATTACGATGGGGCTGGGTTTGGCGGTTTCCAGGACGGCTTCATTGGCTGACACCTGTTCCAGAGTGCCTCCCCCTTCAATCTTGGTAAAAACATAGGGCGGAATACCCCCCGAAGCGGTAAAGGTCAGCTCCCGTCCGCTGAAGGTAAGACGGAAGGATGGTTTGATCTCCAGCTCGGGCGGATCATCGGTGAGAATATAGATGTCAGAGCTCACCGGTCCGTACTTTACAGAGGTGATTGGGTCCTCGCTTGTAACGGTAAGAATCCCTGTTCCCTCGCTTGCCGGCACCTGGTAAGTTAATTCCCACTTGGATTCTATAGAGTTGTACACAGCAGAACTAATCGATCCGGAAGATCCTGGTTCCAGCTCAAAATTGAAATAAGCCGGAAGGCCGCCGTCGTATCCTCCAAGTACTTCGAAGGTAAAATCAGGATCACCCGGCTTAAGTATAACATAACCGGGGAAAAGCTCGAGCTCGGAACCCTCCGGCGACAGGACTTCCACTGATATGGATAAGCTGTTTTCAAGTCCGTCAGTAACGGTTATAAAGTCCATTCCCCTGAAAGCGGGAGGCTCGTATTGAAAGCTGAAGGAAGGGCCGGTACCGGAATTTATCTCCATTACTCCGCTGGAATCGAAGATTTTTCCCGATTCCGCCGAAATTACATAATCCCCCACTCCTCCGCTGATGGTCACGGGTTCGTTGGTCCCTCCGACACGGATCGAAAACGATGCAGGGTTGGCAGTGAGGGCTTTGTATACCTGCAGCATCGTCGTGGCCCGGGTTCCGAAGCGGTCGGTACTCTCTATTTCAACTTCGATGTAGTCCGTGAAACCCGACGGAGCTGTATACAGGCCGGACACCGGATCAATGGATCCGCTCCCGGATATAATCGTATAGGAGTAGGGCAGGAATCCTCCCCTGGCGCTGATCTGATATTCCTTGTCCTCTTCAATATTCACAACCTCATCATCCAGTCTGAAATCTCCCTCCTGTTCGCTGGAAAGAAGGGTAAACAGGGATATCTGGCTGCATCCGGTGAGAAAAACGAGGATCAGTAGAGAATTCATAATGGCAGCGGTTCGGGCTGCGGTAAATCGTCTCATTTGCATCCTTCAGTCCGTCTAATGCGACGGGTACTTTAAATATAACCCAATAATATAAAAAATCAATGTAGATAAAAAAAGTCAAATTAGTTGACTTATTCAAATGTATTCGACTCGATTGCGGGCCTGTACAAGGTCGGAACCAGTATCGTTTCAATCTCACTGTCACGGCTGCAGCGACAGAGCTGGGCTGCCAGAAGCAGTTTCGTTCGAAAATGTGAGGTAATTGCTTTTTTCCCGGTCAAATCCAGGGGCAGATCGCCGGTCTTCACCGGTTCCAGCGGACAGATCTGAATGTGTTGACGGCGGGAGAGCCGGAAGGTAAAGGTCAGAAAGGCCATCAGCTTCTGCAAATCATCCACCTTGTTCAGCCTCATCAGCCGCGCAATCAGAGGCATCACCCGGGCCGCCGCAGGGCCATACACGTTCCCGGTGAGTACGGACTGTACGGTGAAGCTGTATCCGGCCTTCCGTGCCTGTTCAACCAGATACCCGATCAGACCGGGCCATTGGTTCAGGAGACCGTCGTTCATTGAATCGGGACCTCGTGAAGAGGCGCCGGAGCCGTTACTGTTTGCTTCCCCGTCGGACACTCTGGTCTTTGCCGCCGACTCGGCAACACGATCAAAAAACCACGGATCCGGCTCGATCCGGCCCGCAGGGAAGAGGAGTACCCCTGCGCCGTTTTCCAGGAGACGCGGGAGGGTCCGCAGCAGTTCCCTGCGTTCCTCCGCTGTTGAACCTATTGAGATAATCCTGCTGTGCAGGGCAGGAAGAGAACGAAAGAGGTCCCGCTCCCGGGTAACGATCCATACGTCACGCCGGTTCCACCATCGAAGCAGAGCCAGGGCATCTGCCAGGCCGGTGTGGTTGGCGATCAGCAATACGCCGCCATTATCAAGGCGCTCCGACGGCATGCGGCCAGAAAGGTTATCGAAGCCTGCGTAGTACTTTCTCAGCATCCACCAGGACGCTTCCGGCAGTGTCTCTTCCGCTATCCGGCGGTCGAAGGCGAGCAGGCGAAGGGTGACCGGCACCGAGGGCACGGCGCATCCGGCTGCCGCAACTATCCGCTGCAGCCTCCCTCTGGGCTCGATGAACTCCACCTGGTCCCGCAGAACGATACAATACGTTCGGGCAAGTTTTTTTACATATCTGATGAATATACCGAACATCAGACCGCTCCCCTCGTGAGTCCGCCGATCAGGTAGCGCTGAAACAGCACTACAATGGCTACCACCGGAACGACTGAAATCATGACCCCCGCCGCTATCCAGGTCCACTGCAGCTGGAAAGCGCTGCTGAAGCTGAGAATCGCCACCGGGACCGTTTGGAGTCGGGGCAGCCCGAGACTGACGGTGAAGGCGTGCATGAAGTCGCCCCAGCTGCCGAGGAAGCTGAGTACTCCCGCGGAGAAGAGCGCCGGACTGATGACCGGCAGGAGGATCCGGAAAAAAATGCGGCCAGATCCCGCTCCATCGATCCGGGCCGCTTCATCGATTTCGACGGGAATGGAACCGAAGAAACCGGTTATCAGCAGTGTCGCAAGGGGAATTCCGTACGCCATGTGGGGCAGGATCATCGCCCAGAGGCTGCCGAGCAGACCTGTATTCCTCAGAAGAATAAAGGTCGGAGCAATGACGATGATAGGCGGGACGAGTCCGGCCAGCTGAATGGTGAAAAAGGCGGTATGCCGGCAGCGGAAACGAAGCCGGGCGATGACGAAGGCCGCCATACTGCTCAGCAGCAGCGTACCGATCATAGCCGTCGAGGAGACGATCAGGCTGTTGCCGAGGGCCCGCTGGATATTGAATCCTTCTCCGGTCACCGTGCGGTAGTTTTCACCTGTCGGCTGCTCCGGGAATATGCGTACGGGAATGGAGAACTCGCTGCCGGCCGGTTTGATGGACGTGAGGCCCATCCAGATAAGCGGACCAAGTTCGAACAGGGTTATCACACAAAACACGAGCAGGGATGCCGTCCAGTAATAGATCCGCCTTTTTCTACTATTCATCGTACGAAGTCAAACCTCCCGAGGAACTTCTTCATGTAAAAGATACTTATAATCCCAATGATAAGAAAGATAATAAACGCGTATGCCGATCCCAGTCCGTAGTTGTTGAAATCAAAGTACATGCGGTAGGCAAAGGTGTTCAGCGACTCGGTGGCATTCCCGGGACCGCCTCCCGTCAGTCCGATGATAACATCAAAGACCCGCAGGGCGTCCCGCAAGCGGAACAGCATGGTCACTACCAGGGTCGGAAACATGACCGGCAGGGTAACCGCGAAGAATCGCCGCAACCGACCGGCCCCGTCGATCCGGGCCGCATCGTGCAGGTCCTGCGGTACCGATGCAAGACCGGCCATCAGGAAGACCGCCGAAATAGATGCTCCCTTCCACACATAGGTTAGCACGACACAAACAAGAGCGAGATTAGGATCGGCCAGGAAAAGCGGCGCCTCTGCAGCCAGACCGAGCCGTACCAGAAGGGTCCCGATAATCCCCACATCCGAGTTGAACATCCAGCGCCATATGCTGGCCTGGATCACCCTCGGAATCGCCCATGGGATAATGATAATCGTTCTGAGAAGAGCGCGAAGGGCCGGATGGATCCAGTAAGCCGCTATCGCCAGCAGCATCCCCGCCGACAGATCGAGCACGACCACCCCCGCGGTGAAAAGCAGGGTGAACCGCACGGATTGCCAGAATTCGATCGATCCCATAACAGCTGCGTAGTTGCGCAGGCCGACGAAGGGGGCGTGCAGCCAGTCTGTAGTGTACTCCAGTTGAAAGAAACTGTAGACCACACTCTGCAAAAGAGGATAGAAGTAGAAAATCGTTATACAGAGGAAAGCCGGGAGTATAAACCCCCAGCCCTCATTCCGGTAGTGCGGACCCGCCCCGTATTTTCCAGCGTCGGGTCCGCTGCGGCTTCTCCTCCATCCTCCCGGAACGTTCACAATCAGGTGCCGTTACCCTTTACTGCAAACCCTGCACGCGCCGTGTGATATCGGCCTGAGCCTCTTCAACCGACTTGCGGTTCGTCAGTACCGAGTGGACTTCCTCCTGCAGCACATTCGACAGTTGTGAGTATTTGACCGCAGGCGGGCGATTCACCGCGAAGGGCAGCACACGGTTGATCCGGTCGGCATTCCGGTTCGCCTCGAGTACCTCCGGATCATCATAGAGCCCCTGGTAGTACTGGATCGGACCCCATGCCAGGGCAAAATTCTTCTGTACTTCACGTCCGGCAATCACTTCCATTACCTTGAGGGCTGCATCGGGTACATCCGAGTGCGGGTTGACCGCGAAGGCAAATCCTCCAGTTATAGCTGCCGATCTTCCTCCGGGCTGAGCCGGTGAGGGAGCAAATCCCCATGAATCGACAACCTTGCTGCGATCAGGATCATCCAGCCACAGTACCAGATCGTTGTTGTTCCAGGTAAACAGCGCCTTTCCCTCGACGAACAGACGGTACGACTCCTGCTGAGTCCAGACCGGTACCTCCGGCGGCGAGTACCCATCTTCGATGAGGGACTGCATGAACTCCAGGGCTCGGCCCGATTCGGGCGAATCGAAGGCGTAGGAGCCGTCGGACTCCTGATATGCTCCTCCGAAGCCAAAAAGGAAATCGGCATACACCATGACGAGAACCTCGCTCTTGGCTCCCGGCCAGGTAAAAGGCGTGATCTCGGGGTGCTTAGCGCGGACCGCCCGGGCCATCGCGATCATTTCATCGTAGCTCTCCGGCGGACCGTCGTAGCCCGCTTCACGCAACAAATCCTCACGGTAGTAGAGCCCGCTTACGCTGCCCCAGAAGGGCACGCCGATGATTTTCCCATCATGGGAAAACGCGGAAAGACCGGCAGCAACGAAGTTCTCTTCCAAACCCGGGATTTTACCGTTGAGCGGCAGGGCCCATCCGGCCTTGCCGAACTCTGTAACCCAGGGAGTGTCCATACCGTAGATATCCACCGTTCCGTCTCTGCCGTTCATCCATATCGCTATGGCATTCCGCATCCCCTTCACGTCATCGGGCATGATGTTCAGCTCTACCGTGATCCATGGGTAGCGTTCGCCGACCGCCTGCTGAATCGCCTCGATCGGCGGCTCTCCCGGTCCGAAGGCCTGAGTGAGAAAGCGGTTGTACCCAATGTAGACGGTTTGAGCCTCCGGTTTGGCTGCTGTTTCAGCTGCATTTTCGGCAGCGGCCGTATCAGTCTGTGGATGGCTGCTGGTATCTGACCCGTTTTCGCCCTCAGGAGCTCCCATCGAGGTGAACAACAGGATACTCAGCCCCAGTATTGCCAGTACCGCCGCCCTTCCGGGGGAACAGCCAGATTCTGCTTTTTTTCCCATCATCTGAACTTCACCATTACCTCTTCCTCGCTCTCGATCCGTATCCCGGCCTTCTCGAGGCGGGCTGCCATCTCCTCATCGCTCATGTCATCGGAGTTCATCACCTGTTTGAACAATTCGTCGTTGTCGATGATTTTTCCCATATCCATGTCCATCAGGATGATGGAGTTCCCGTCACGGAAGTGTGCGTTGGTCTCACGGATTTCGCCGTCGATGTCCACCTGCACCAGGAAGGACATGCTTTCGAAATACGGCTTCATCATCTCGGCCATCATCTCGTCGTCCTGGCCTTCGGGCTCCATGTCCATCTCCATGTCCTCTTCGGGCATCTCTTCGGATTCCTCGTCCTGATCGATCAGGACCACCAGCTCCGCGGTCCTCCCGGGGGTGAACCGGAAACGGAAGGGTGTTTCGGTCCCATCGTCTCCGCTTTCTCCGCCGCCGGGGGCCCCGGCCATGGGATCCACCGTCAGAGTGTTGATGTCGTCGAATTCGAATACCGCGGTGTAGCCGAAAGAGGCATCGCTGTCCGGCTTCGGCGTGACCGAAACGAACCTGACTCCCTCGCCGAGTGAAGCCGCGATGGCTTCCAGCTCTTCCTCGTCGACAAAATCTTCGTTGCCGGCAGGCATTTCACCGCCTTCGCCTCCCATACTCTGCATCATCTGGATGATCTGTTTATCAATCCGGTAGTCCATCTCGATAGTTCCCGATCCGTCTTTCCGCAGCGTGATGATCCAGGAACTCCCAAAACAACCGGTCAACATCAGTACCATCGTTATCAGGGCGATGAGTACCAGCCCTTTTTTCAGCCTTTTTATGACGCACCTCCTGTCCGTTTTCCTTGAATATAGTGTATATGCATCTGCAATGCCAGTTTCAGGGAAAATATATCCGCCGCGGTTGCGTCGGCTACAGAGGCCTCCGGGGACGGCCGCGGCGGCCGAGCAAGCCCGCCGCGCAGCACAACCCGCTACTCACGTATCGTCCGCGGCGCCTGCAGAGACCGTCCCTTAAGCCCCCCCACTTGTACAAGCATCTCCTTCCCTGTACAGTAATCGGACGTATGCTTAGACGATTTCTGCGATACTACAAGCCTCACATGCCTCTCTTCGTGCTCGACATGACTGCCGCGACGGCAATGGCGGCGGTCTCCATTTTTTTCCCGTATATAACCCGCAACCTGCTGAAGACCTACATTCCAGCCCAGGACCTGCGCATGATCACGGTCTCTCTATCGCTGATGGCGGCTATCTACATCGCGACCCTGGGCTGCAACTACATCCGGATCAAGTGGGGTCACATACTCGGGGTGCGGATGGAGACCGACATGCGGCGTGACATCTTCCGCCACATTCAGAAGCTCTCCTTTACCTACTTCGACAATACCAAGACCGGCCACATCATGTCCCGGATCTCCAACGATCTCAACCTGATCGCGGAAGTTGCCCATCACGCCCCGGAAGACCTCCTCATCTCCCTGGTGGTTATCGTCGGGGCATACCTCTTCATGTTCACCTTCAGCTGGCCCCTGGCGCTGATCTCGCTGATTCCTTTCCCCTTCATGCTGGCGTGGGGCATCATCTTCGGAGGACACATGCGGCACGGCTTCCGGCAGGTTCGGAAGGAGATCGCCGAGATCAACAGCACCGTTGAAAACTCGGTACAGGGAATCCGGGAAGTGAAGGCCTTCGCCAACGAGTCCCTTGAAGAGGAAAAATTCTACATCTCCAACCGGAGCTTCCAGATTGCCAAGGAGGACGCCTACGGTGTCATGGCCGGCTTCCACTCGGTCATTCATTTCCTGCGGGACTTCTACTACCTTGTGGTAGTGGGAGGCGGCGTACTCCTCATTCTCCGCGGCGTGGTGGAGATCTACGACTTGCTTTCCTTCGTGCTGTATATCGGTGTCATCCTGCCCCCTATCGACCGTCTTATCAACTTCAACGAACAGCTCCAGCAGGGCGCGGCGGCTTTCGAACGGTTCACCGAAATCATGGACATCCAGCCGGACATCACCGACAGTCCCGGCGCAGAGGACCTCCAGTTCGATCACAGCTCAATCAGCTTCGAGAAGGTCTGGTTCCGCTATCACGCTTCCCCCGAATGGGTCCTGCGGGGGATCGATCTCACCGTCCCCTTCGGAAAAAAAATAGCCATCGTCGGCGAGTCGGGGGCCGGCAAGAGCACGCTGGTATCGCTGCTGCCCCGTTTCTACGAAGTGCAGGACGGCGCGGTTCGGATCGGCGACCGTTCGATTATGGAAATCACCCAGCGGTCCCTCCGGGAGAGTATCGGCATCGTCCAGCAGAACGTCTTCCTCTTCGACGCCACCATCAGGGAAAATATCATCTACGGCAACCCCGAAGCTTCGGAGGAGGACATTATCCGGGCCACCCGAATGGCTAATATCTACGACTTTATCCAACAGCTGCCGGACCAGTTCGAAACCGAGGTCGGCGAACGGGGAGTCAAACTGTCGGGCGGTCAGAAACAACGCATCGCCATCGCCCGGGTATTCCTGAAAAATCCTCCGATCCTCGTCTTCGACGAAGCAACCTCCTCACTGGACAACGAATCGGAAGCCCTCATCCAGGAGGCGATGTTCCGTCTCTCGGAGAACCGGACCACCATCATTATCGCCCACCGCCTGTCGACGGTGCGCAGCGTGGACAGAATCTACGTAATGAGGGGAGGCCAGATTGTGGAAGATGGAACCCATGAAGAACTGATGGGAAAAAAAAGATACTACGCCCAGCTGTATATGCGGCACGCGTTTTAGACATAAATCAGAGGGGCCGAATGTTCCTTCCCTGCGTTCCCGCACACCTATTCAGAAGAGAAAAATACCAATGCCCCCGCCGGCCAGGATGTAGTACACCGGATAGGCCCTCGTCTTCCAGTACACCAGAGCCAGAGCAACGAAGAGCAGGAAGGCCGGCAGTTCGAACCATCCCATCCCGGGAAACCATTCCATCAGCAGCACCGAGTTTGCCAGAACGAACCATGAAGCCGCCGCGATGAGCCCGACCGCCGCCGGCCGGACCCCCGAGAGGACGTTCCGCACCGTCGGGTGATCGGCGAAATTGCGCATGAACCTGGCAATCATGATGATGATAATGAGGGAAGGGGCCACCATCCCTGCCGTAGCGATGAGTGAACCCAGGAATGAAGCCGCCTTGAAGCCCGCGTAGGTAGCCATATTGATCCCGATCGGACCCGGAGTCGACTGGCTCACCGCCAGCATATCGATGAACTCGGCGCTGGTCACCCAGCCGCCGTCCACCAGCTCCTCCCGGAGCAGCGGTATCGCCGCCAGCCCGCCGCCTATGGTGAAGAGGCCGATCTTGAAAAATGCTATGAAAATCGTGATCAGGTTCATTCACGCTTCTCCCCGGGGACCATGGCGTTCTCTGCGGCGTTCTTGTCGGCTGCTGCTCCGGCTCCCTCCCCGGCGCTCTTATGGGCCCTTGCTGCGGCGCCCTTTCCGGCGCTTCTGAACATGCCGGCGGCAACTCCGACCAGCGCCGCCGTAAGCAGGATCGGTATCGGTGAAAGACCAAGCAGGGATATCCCGAGGAAGGCCCCGGCTGCCAGGACGACTTCGAGCACGCTGCGGACAGTTTTTTTTATGAGGGATGCCACCGTGAAGCTCAGCAGCACCGCCACCGCCACACGGACTCCCCGGAAGGCCCGCTGCACCGCGGGAATCTCCTGGAACCGGGTAAAAAAGAGGGCGATAACCGTGATGATGATCAGCGAAGGACTCACCATCCCCGCCGTGGACGCTATGGCGCCCGGTACCCCGCGCCGCTTGTAGCCCACGAAGGTCGCCGTGTTTACGGCGATGATCCCCGGCGTCGCCTGTGCGATGGCGTAATAGTCGATCAGCTCGTCGTCGGTGAGCCAGCCCCGGTCCTCTACCATTTCCCGACGCAGCATCGGCAGCATCACGTATCCACCGCCGATGGAGAAGAGTCCAATCTTAAAGAAAATCATGTAAAGCTTGAATAGTTCGCGTATCATCCTGTGCCTGCGCGCAGATTGTACGTTAAAAAGGAATACATGACAAGTCTTTATCTTATTTTTCTCTAAAAGCTCCGTTCTTGCGCAGCCGCCCTGTTCTTTGCCCCCGGCCCGGCACTTCCGTGATACAATTGATTGCAAGGAGGTGCCCGCATGGACCAGAAAATACGTTACGTTCACACCAACCTGATCGCCCGGGACTGGAAGAGGCTCGCCTCGTTCTACATCGACGTCTTCGGCTGCCAGCCCCTGCCCCCCGAACGCAACCTCTCCGGAGACTGGCTGGCCCGGCTCACCGGCCTCGAGGAGCCGCACATCAGGGGCATCCACCTCGCCCTCCCCGGCTTCGACCGAGAACCTACCCTGGAAATTTTTTCCTACTCCCCTGAACATCCCGACGCGGCCCAGGCCATCAACCGGCCCGGCTTCGGCCACCTCGCCTTCCACGTCACCGACGTCGAGGCGATGGCCTCCCTCATCGCCTCCCACGGCGGCAGCTTGCTGGGAGAAGTCGTCACCCGGGAATACCCGGACCTCGGCACCCTCACCGTAGCCTACTGCCGGGATCCGGAGGGCAACCACATCGAGATCCAGAGCTGGAAAAAATAGATTTGATAATTGTATTCCGGCGTCTGCCACTCCTAGGCGCTCAGCAGCCGGTCACTCCTAAAAAAAGGTGCCCCTTCCCGGTTACAGGAAGGGGCGGTTCGCAAGGAAGAATAGCACAGAAAAGTACGTGGACTGTACTCTAAACTCTCATATCACATGCTTAATACACGGCACATTAAAACTGCACCCGCAGATTCAGACCCGCGCCGAGCTTCTGGGTCGTGAAATTGTACTGCCCGTTCAGGTCGAGCTTGAGAATCAGCAGATTCACGGAGAATCCACCGAAGGCGCGCAGGGCGCCGCCGTTGGCATCGGAGAAAACAACAAAGCTCTCATCACTGATTTCGGCATCATAACCATACGCTTCAAGAGCATCTTTAACAGTCTGCTCATCTGTTGATCCGTAGTTTACAGTCGCTTCAACACCTCCACCGGCCTTGGAGATTCCATAGGTATATGCACCGCCGATGTAGGGGGTGAAGATCAGCAGGTTCTTGCTGGCCTGTACCTTGAAGTCGAAGGAGTGGGTTTTCCAGGCAAAACGCAGATCCGGATCGCTAAATGTAATAGTCTCAGTTATACCAATCGGAGTAAGATCAATCCCGGTATCCAATCCAAGACCAGTCGTCGTTGTTATACTTGATGCAATACCACCTGAGAGGTAATTGTATCCCGCCGACAGAGCTACCGCCGGCAGTGCAAGCTTACCCTTCAGCAGTGGATACCGGATCTCGATTCCCGCAAGCATGTAATCTGCAGCAACTCCGCCTAGACCCCCGAAGTTCTCCGCCATCTCAGGAGTCAGAAGACCGAGTTTGGCTCCCACATCGAAGGGTAAAATCGGCAAGCCAAGACGTGCGTCAAGAACATAGGCTGGTAATGGAACACCGAGAGATGAGTCTGTAATATCCGATGGAAGATCAACATCGAGACTATCTGCAAGATTTACAAAAGCATCCTTGGGCATCATCACCGCTCCGACGGTCAATCCCGCTCCGAAGTGAGGAAAACCCCGGACCCTCGCGTCTGACCAGTCCAGACCGATGGTCGAAGCCTGTGGCAGGGCCTGGGCGACATCACCCGAAAACTCACTGAAATATCCCTCGAAAGTATCAAACTGAATTTGCGCAAACACCCCGCCTGCCAGAAGCAGGAA
>Ga0272443_10001389_pt1 | contig 35722 bp, 59 predicted proteins | sample SSMAcet12_FD_193581 | JGI IMG/M metagenome (GOLD analysis project Ga0272443, IMG submission 193581) | Marine sediment archaeal communities from Little Sippewissett salt marsh, Falmouth, MA, United States - SSM-Acet-12 | ecosystem: Environmental > Aquatic > Marine > Wetlands > Sediment ... | reverse complement strand
TAATTTATAGGCTGGCGCATCTGTTCCTATGCCTACGTTAGCCCCCAAGATATTCAACTCATCGGTCGGTTGATCGTCAAATTCTATTCTCCCCTTGTCTGCCCCTAATCCAATATATTTATCATCATCGATATTGATATTGCCTTCTACCCTTAAATTATTAATTGCGGTGGTTTCTGGTTTTCCAAATAATTCTGCTCCACTTACTACTCCGTGATTACCATTGCCTGATTGATCGTAGGCGGTATCGGTTGCAAAGCCTTCAGAAGTGTATTGGGCTGTTATGCCGAGTTTAACTACTGAAATATCATCAATTTTACCTATAAAATTTGATGTTGTTAATATATATATTGTAGAAGTACCGATACTTGATGTTTGACCTGTTTCTGTATAAGTTCCGTTTGCGGTTCTGGTAGTCCAACCTGTACCAGTACCACCAATTTGTATTTTGCAATTTCCTTGTGAATAATCTGAAATTGTATATGTAATGCTATAAGTTTTCCCTAATACAGAGCCAATATTTTGCGTTAACCTTTCTGTTGCGCTTGTTCCATCAAATACAGCTTTTTCAGATGTAACTACAACATTGCCTTCTGAATTTACCCAACCTGTCAAATCGCCTGTTGCAAAATCCCCGTTAGTAACCAATTCTTCATTAGTAGTAAACTCATCTTCCCACTTCTTCGTACCATTGAAATAATCCTTTACCTCTTGGGCGGTTAGGGCGCGGTTGAAGTGGGTGAATTTATTAATAGAACCCCAAAAAGGATTACTTGTATAGCCTCTGCCAATATCCCTAACCTGTAAACTATCATCTGCTGTTTTTCCTGTTGTTGTTACTTTTAATTCAGAATCTACATACACACTAAATGTAGTATCTGCATTCCAGACCCAAACTAAATGGTAATATTTTCCTGTTTCAAATCCAGCATTATGAGTAATAATTAAATCATCATCGTTAGTTTTGGTTTCTAAATAAAACGCATTAGCTTCGTTACCTGACCTTAATCGAATATAATTTTTCACATCAACATAACCAAATAACGATCTAAAATTATCAACTTCATCAAATTTTACAATCATTTCTATACTTTCGCCAGTTGTCCAATAAAAACTATTGATCGGTCTTACATAATCATCCACCCCATCAAAATAATACCCACCATCTACATATTGCGCCCAGTCTGCATAACTTCTTAGGGTGTCTAACCCTGCCGTGCCTACATCGTTAACCGCTTGATCTAAAGCATCTAAAGAACTTGCTACCGTTTCATAATCGTTAATGTAGTTTTCTTCCGTGTAATCCCTCTCGCCAATATAAGAAGTCGTGTCGTTCCATTCAATGTATTGTGGGTGATCATCGTCTGTCAGCCCTGATAAATCCCCGTGATCTGTTGCACCACTACCAGAAAACGAAACATCCCAAGGGTAATCTATTCTATCGGATGTAGCTGCATTTTTTTCAATAATTATCTTAGCTGTCAAAAATCCTAAATCCGTCAAACAAGGCGGTAATGCAGTAGGTGGTTGCGCTTCTTGAGCTTCGTTTAACTTATAATTCCCTGTTCCATATACTACATAGTATTGTTCACTACCTGTACACCAATAAACCCAATGCACCCCATATCGACCATTTGATAGCGTTCCTAATGTGCCGTCACCATCATCATATTGCGTATTATTAATATCAGTTTGCGCACCTACAGAAGTAAACGACCCTAACCCATCTTGGTATAAGTATGTAAATGTACCCCCAGTTGATGTATTCAAACCGCCAACAGTAATCTCCGTTAATCCATTATAAATCTTGCCACTAGATATTATAACTTTCAACCCAGACATTGAAGTAGCAGAACCCGAAGCGTGTATAAACCCATCTACTGCCGCCAGACGCTTATGAGTTCTAAAAGTCGCGTCATAAACCTTTACTCCACCATTTAATATTTTTAAATCCGTTCCATTGCGAAATACCCTACCAATTCCGATTTGGTCGGTAAAGGATATATTACCTTGTGTTATCGTTGCACCAGCCACAGGACTGCCACTATTATAATCCACATAAATAAAGTTAACAACACCATTAGTTAACGCCAACCCTGTTGTTCCTGAATATTCAAATATTTTTGTGCTTGCCCTTGCACTATCCGTTTCTTTGATATACCCAATCCCAGCACCAATGTCTATTGTTCCACTACCGCCATCGGTCATTTCAAACCCATACAACTTCCCTGAAGATTGCACGTTATCAAGCCAAGATTTTAAAAATATATCTAATGTATCAATGCTTTGAGTTAGTGTCTCACCATTAGTTACATAATTTCGTTCTGTGTAAGTCGTGTCTCCTGTAATACCATACACTTCTGTTCCAGTCGTTACATAATTCTCTCCTGATTGTATAGCTCCGGCATTATCTAATACTAACGAATCAGCGTGTATGACACCATTAACATCAAGATCATACAAAGGCGTGAGAGTCTTAATACCTACATTGCCTATCAAAGTATCTGTATCGTTTGCCTGCAAGATCACATCTCCGCTAGCGTCTGAATCTCTGCCATAAATATAAACCTCACCACCTGCTGGAGCTGTTACCCCTGTTGCTTCTCCACCTCTAATATGAACGTCTCCACCATGTTCACCGCTGCCACCACCAGCTTTACCAGCAGTAATATATAAGTCTTTACCGTTTACATTCGTGGCACTCTGGGCGATAAACAAATGTCTGTTCTTAGTTGAATCATACTTAATATCTCCATTAATTACTAATAACCCTGAATCATTTAGCGCTGTATATTCAAAATATAAATTAATATCGCCTTCGACACCAGAACCAGTACCACGAACAATGTAATTATCTCCGATAACCACACCAGATTCGCCTGCTATTAACGTGTCGTTGCTCAAACCGTTAAAGTTGAAAATCAAAGTATCGTTTTGATAACTAACCACATTGAAAACGCTATCTACATTAACTTTGCTATCAATTAAATCGTTTAAAATAGTATTAACCATTAATCCAGTTATTGCTCTCGAAGCATTAGTGGTAATATTAGCATCGGTGTAAGTCCTTAGACTATCATCTGTTATCTGCGTGTAAGCGATAACAGGAATCATGAATAAAAATAAAATTAATCGTTTCATATTAAAAAATCGTTGTTAAAGTCATCATTAAAATCACCTAAAGCATTCGTTACTCTTAGTATCTGAATCCACTCACCTGTCCAGAGCTGATTCTTAGGATTATATTCTAAGCTGTTAGGAAAATATTTATTTCCTCCAGCATCTTTTAAAACTCGATAAAAATCAAGATCACCTCTAATAGCTCCTCTAATAATTCTGCTAGGCTCATTATGTCTCGACTGTATCTCTAATCGTTTCACTCCTGATATTAAATGCCCTTGCGTTACGAAGTCAGAACCATCATATATCTTCCATTCTGTAATTACATCATCTGTGTTAAACAGGTTGTTCTTAAAGAAAACGTCCCGATAATAACCCTCTGCTGTATCTTTATCATTCTCCTCTCCTATGTCCGTATTAATCGGATTTAAGTAACTAAAATCTTCATTAATTAATACATCTATATTATCCGTCTCGGTGTCTACATCTTGCCATTGTTCGGTATATACTTTTAACTTTATGTTTTTTAGTTTAGTCTGCGGTTTGCTTGTTCCTTCGACTGGCTGCGCAATACCTACATTAATCTTATATTCACCAGCACCAAACATAGTCTCTAATTCGCTCGTGATCTCAAATGTCTTATACTCTGCTGCGTCTTTTTTTGTGATCTCAATAGGAATAGTTTGAAAAGTACTTTGCCATTCTCCATCAGCATCAAGATAAGCATACCCAGCTCCATTCAAAACTAAATATACATAACAATACATAGTTACGGTTGAGTTATTACCGCAATTGTATTTGAATGAGAATTTGACTTTACCACCAGGAACGGTATTAGTATTCCCTGCTTCGCTTATAACTATGCTTTGTGTGATAGCATGATCAGGCGTTGTACCTATATTTGAGTTAAATAATAGTATCAACTCATCAGAACCAGATATATGAAAAGGGTCTATGTAAAAACTATCATAAGCCCACGAGTTAGGCACGTTGCCACTAAACTCATCATCATAGAAATTACCATCAAAATTGTTAAAGTTCAAAATATTGTTTCTTCTGCCTGGGTCATGTGTGATCTGAACTCGTTTATAAGCTGGAAGTATCTCCATTACAGCGTTACGACCTACAAAGACACATAGAGGACTGCCAGTTGTTCCGGTTATATCTATCTCATTAGTCGTACCACTACTTGCACCAGGAGCTCCTAAATGAGTGTAGAGCTTGTATTGATGTGTTGTATTGTACTTTAAATAATCAACACGGATAATATAAAACTGCCCTGCGTTTTGCATAATCACACAACCAATAGACTTTAATATACTCGTTAAGATTTCATAACAGTTCTTCCAACCTGATCCGTCTCTGAATATTCGATAATCAATATAAGTATTTTCAAGAAAGTTTACATAGTCATTACTTGTACCATCGACATAATGAGCAATATTACCTATGTATCTGATCTGATAATCAAGTCCATTTCTTAGTAAACATTTACTTATTATATTAATTAATGTTTGTCTATATGATACAGTATATCCGTAATAGTCATAAGGATTAAAGTCAGCGTTACGCAATTCGCCTAACGCATCGTAAGCTCTTATTGTAACTAAATAAGGATAATGTAAATAAGGCTCCTGATACTGCTCAGGATAAACAAACCCTTCGAATATAGTATTTTTGTCCTCAATGTATTCAAGTTTATATTTTCTTGATGTATTTAGAAATATATCAGAAAACTGCTCATCAGATTCAGAATATAACTGAACAACGGCCTCTGTTCCACGAATAGGCTCATCGAATAAACTCTTACCAGCTCCATACCTTTTAATGCGTATAGGCACATTACCACCATTGACATCAGTAACAGCACCTGAATAATCTTCTTTATATAGATTGATTTCGCACTCTTTACCATCTATTGATTCAAATTCTAACTGATATTTAAGACCGTAAGCCATTAAGTTATCTTATTTAATTTCTCTGTATATCGTTTATTTGACAAATAAATATCTTCACCTGTAATGCGTGCGTGTAATTCTTGAGAACCCGCTAGTAAGTTATTCGGAGTTATCTTTGCTCCACCAGGGAGACTGACCATTTCAGGCCCACGTTCGCCAACTAAGAAGTTACCCGTATAAGGCGTTGTGCCACCATCTGCGAATCCTATTATATTACTAAATAATGAACCAAATGCTGTAAATGCGGTATCGCCTGATATTATACCAACAAAACTGACCATTGATGATAGTATCTTTAAAAATCTACTTGATGTATCTTCCATACTATCTGTTAGCTCATTAAACAAGCCACCGAACGCATCTGTTAATTTTATAGTTATATCACGAAAATTGTCTGCTTGTTCAAATGCTTCTTTGCCTGCTTCTGCTAATCCGCTTGTCGCTGCTGCAAGCCCTTGTGTTCCTATTCCGCTTAAACCTTCTATTTCTGTATCATTACCTTGTACGCTTGTTGCTTTTATGCTTTGTAAAGGAGTTATGCTAACTAAAGTAGGACGATATAATTTCAATACCGCATTATCTATTCTTTTGATAGCGTCTTTAATAGCTCTTTCTTGCTCTAATAAGCCTTGCAGAAACTCTTGTGTTCCATTTAGTACATTATCTCTAATCTGTTTTTGAACTTCAGCTAACTGATCTGCAAGATCATCATAAGTGTTTACTATTACACTAGCTTCTTTTTTTAGCGTATTTGACAAACCAGAAACAGCACTGGATTTTAATAGTTCAGTAGTTGATTTTCCTACACCAAATATTTTTTTATATCTATCCGTATATTTTTGAAGCTCTACATTTACTTGTTGAAATAATCGCTTTTCTTCACGTTTTAAATCATTGTAATTATCTTGAGATGTTTCTAGTTCTTTTATAGCTGCATTTGTAAATTGATCTCCGCCAGCTTTATCAATTTCTTCTAGTAATGATTTTAAATCTTTTAATTTGTTCTCGTAACTCTTAGAACTATTTACAATGTCTTTTGCTTGCTTTTCGTATGTTTCTCCGAATTTAGCAGCATAATTAGCATTTCTGTTTAAGACTAATGACAAACGTTCTTCATCTGATAATCTTTTATCTAATGCTTTGCCTGCTTTATCTTGTAAGTCTTGAATCCGTTCTTCACTTCTGGCGATAGCGATTTTTTTAATCTGCTCCTCGTTATATAACTTTAGATTAGCTGTTAATTTTTTTATGTTAATATTCTCGGCATCTATACCATCGACTACATCTTTAGATAAAGTTTTTAGCTCGTCGTATATTTTTTTTCTACTTTCTTCGCTCGTATTTAAAGCGGTTAATTGAATTACTAATGAATTAACTCTAACTCTTTGCTCTGATAATAATTCACTACCTTTTTTTATTGGCAATATTAAATCAATGAACGAATTTGCAACTCCACCAACTTTTGTTTCGAAGTTTTCCATTATAGTAGCCCAGCGTGCATATCTCGTTGCAGATGTATCAGCTACATTACCAGCTTTAGACATTTCTTGGTTAATTATATGCCCTGCTGCTGCACCAAAATCTCCTAATTCTTTTGTCTTTTGTGATAACTCAGCTGCACTAATGCCTAAGTTATCCATAATCATAACACTTTTACGACCGATACCCGTAATAATAGATTCCACTAAGTAATCAACAGATTCACCAGTTTCAATAGCTCTGTCTGTGGCAAATTTAAAATATGTTGCTAATTGATCTAATGGTATTTTGAAGTTTTTTGCTTGGACTGCTCTTTGCATTAATTCTAAATCAGTAACAGTTCCTCTAGTTGCTTTTTGTAGATCAGATAATAGACTAGGTTGATTCAATTTAGCAAATGCACGTTCAACACCTTGAAGTTTAGCATCTAATTTAGCAGCCCCAATAGTAAATGCTTTAATCTCATTAAGAGCAAACGCACCAGCTATTAACCCACCAATCTTTTTTATCTGCTTTGAAAATTGATTAGTCTGCTTCTCAGCTTCGTTCAATGCCTTTTTATAAGGTTTGTTGTCGCCTTTGATTATTGCTTTTAAAACTTCTGTTGCCATTTATTTAGGATTTTTCTTCCATAACTTTGCTAATTTATTAGCTCTCTCTTTTGTGTGCAATATTAATCTTTCTGCTCGATCTTCAAACGGATTCAACTTATCCATTATGCTATTTCTATCTCCAGGTTTGTAATGAGGATTTCCTCTCACTAATTCCATACAGATAAATCTTGCTCTTTTCCACGCTTCAGTTTCTTTTCGCCAAAATCCTGATACGTAATACCCAAACTCTTTCCAAGTTAAATCTTTGAACTCGTATGTTTTTAATCCGATCATGCCGTATGCAATTTCATAAACATCATTCCATGTTAGTCTTTTTTTTTTCTCCTTCTCCTTCCGGCATACTTTTTGTATAAATATTGAGTATCTTAACCATCTCATCAGCTTCTATATAATCTAACCAATCACCTACATCTTCCTTAGTAAAGTCTTTTTCTTGATCAATTAACCGACAACCATCTATCAACGCTGTGTATATTAAAGTAACCAATCCTTTTAGGCTTTTACCTGTGAATGATTTTTGAATCAACTCGGTTGCTTCTGGGAGATCGATCTGAAACTCATCACAAAATAATATTGTTTGGTTGATACCAAAATTAATCGGACGCTCCCGATCTAGCTTTATTGTATTACATTTGTGTACAGCCATGCTTGAGATTTTTTTCTGTTTAATGCAAAATATTTTCTAATTAATTCAATTTCATTGTAGTCAACATAACACATAGCTTCTCTGAATTCCGGCATACGCTTAATCGCTGTCATATAATCCCTTAACTTCTGTCCTTCAAACATCGTCATCACGGTTAACATCTTATTATATGTCCAATGTTTCATCGTTGCTCCATGTGTATGATGTCTGCGGAAGATATGCCCTATCTTAGCTCGTGAATCGCATAAGCATTGCCCACCCATAATCCAGGTTCTTAGACTTATTAAAGCATCACGACCACCCCAGATATAATGCCCCTTATGAGCTAAACATTTATTAAACCAATCTTTACGAACAGCATAACAACCACCCAGAACTGAATCTACAGGAAATATATCTCCTTTTTTATGATAGTTCCAATCAGTTTTTAGTGGCATCTTAAAAGTAATACCGTTATACTGACTAGGGTACCACTCCCAGATATTAGCTCCATATCGTTCGTTAGGCTTCTCGATATTCCTGTTAAATATATCATATTCCAAACAAGTTCCACAAACCAAACTCTCTGGGTAAGTATCTAACGTTTCAATGAAACGATCTAACCAACCTGGAGTAAATCGCAAGTCGCAATCCGCTAATACAACAATATCCCCTTCTGCGTGTTTAATGCCATAATCGTAAGCTGCCCCGATACCACCTCTCTTTTTGTCCAGTATCACATCTGCCCTTACATCGGGGCGCTTACCACCATCATTAACAACAATCAATTCAACATCGCAACATACGGTTTGCCTAATGCTTTTTATCGTTTCACTTAGAAACTCGAAATCATTATGCGTTGGAATAATTATACTTGTCATGAACTGGCTACAGTTGCAGTGGTTTGATCTCCTGTAATTTGAAAATCAATATCAAAAGTAACAATGTCATTTCTAGGAGCTGATAATGAAACTCTAGATACCTTAGCGTTAGCTGAGTAATAAGTATCTCCTTCACCAATTCCACCCCATTTGATTACTACTGTTGTACCTGCTTTCAGATCTGCAAGCGCTTCATCAACGCCTTCGGTTGCTGTCATGTCATACTTTCCACTTGCGGAGAAAGTTCCACCATGCTCGCCTTTCAAGTATTCCTTTGCATTGTTTGTGCTTAGCTTTGTTGTTGCATCTAACATATCTGCAACCATTTCAAAACTTGCGTCAGTCTGTGCTGTTAATGAAACTGTATCAATTTGTATCAGCACGTCCATTCCTCTTTCTACTGCCATTTTTCTTTGTTTTTAAGGTTATTATTCTTCAATTATTAATCTAAATCTAATTATTTTAATCCAAATTGCTTGCGTTTCTGTCATCTCAGGAGATAATATTACTACATTATCTAGTTTAACATCTACTGTCGCATACCCTGATAAACTAATTCTTTCTGTTATTGTTGTTAGTATTGTGTTAATTACTGAGTTTCCTATTGCATCTATTGCGTTAGTTGTTGCTTCTCTTGAATCGCTTGCATCATATATCTTTACGTTTATTGTTGTATCGAATAATGCGCGGTCTTTAGTTCCGTTTTCTATATAAATAGGATTATCTAATACGATGTAAGGCATCTCGGCATCGTTAGGAGCAAAGGAATAACAGCCTATTGTTGAGCCACCATAACTAATTGTGTTCAATGCTGAATAAAATGCTGTATATAATGCCGAACTTAAATCTGTCATTTTAATATCTTTTTTACCTTTTCGATAAACTTAATCCTATTAAAAGCTATTGCGCTGCTTAAATACGAATGTATAGCTTCTTGCTTTAAAGCATACCGAACATTTGTACCTACTATTGCTTGTAATTTTTCTTTAACTCCGCCTAAATAACCATTATATGATTTACCTGTACTGTCTGAATATTGATAATTTGTTGTTGATGAATTTTCTTGATGTATTGATGATCTTAGTCTGCCTGTTTTTACTGGTGTTTTCATTTTAGAATCAGATTCAACAAGTAAAGCGGTTTCAATAACAGCATTTCTTAATTTGCGCTCCTGCTCTTTGCTCATATTCTTGAGCTTCTTTTTAAAGTTCTTTAACGATGCTTGTGTTATTTCTATCTTAGTATTCATTTCACGCAAATTAATTCAATCCAAATGCCACGATTATCCAGGTCAGTTAACGAGTGAATAATATATTTCTCTGAGCTATATTCGATATAATCCGTCTGTTTGCTGATCGTTTTATCTGATCGCTTTCTCATAGTAATCACAAAAGGCTTTTTATCTGTTATCTTTTCATATTCCAACAACCTTTGCCCTGTCATTGGCTGAACGTTAGCCCAGTCGGTATAAAGAGTTGCGGTTGTATTAGTATAACCACCCTTATTATCACTAATCTTAGAATAACGCTTAACGGTTACTCGATTTCTTAACTGTCCTATGTTGTGATTTAGAACCATACTATACGTCTGAATGGATTTAACATCAACTTATCTTGTCCGTCGAGAATAAAAACATCAGCACCAGGAAGATCATCACCACGCATCTGATAATTTCTGGCAACAATTCGAGCCATTGCTTTTAAAAGCGCTTCGGGTACATCTGATGATGTATAACCACAAACATATTGAATCTTATAAGCATTTTTTAATGAGCTTTCCAGCGTTCCGGTTAAGAATGATTGAGTTATCTCGATTTTATATTCAGTTAAACCATGATAATAATACCCTTCATTCACTGTTAACTCGGTTTCTGTACGCTCATAATCAACTGACTTCACTGAACTAATCGAAGTATGAGGAGGATAAGGCAGTTCCAGCATACGATCTTTTGGTAACTCATCAAAATAAACCTCACGAGTTTGCTCTCCAATAGCTCTGCCGATATAATTTTCCGTTGCTTGTCTGACGGCTGTAATTAATTCTCCAATCAAAGTATCGTCCGTTGTCTCAGAGATACGCCCCCATGCTTTAGCTTTTGCTGTTGTCAATAACTCAGTACCTACGTCTGTGATTACCTTTGTTGTCATTTTGTTTTTGTTTTGCCCTTATACTCTTTTGTTTTCAATGGAGCTTTATATTCTTTTATAATGTCCAACTGTAATAAACAATGAGCTGCATTATTATCCAGATAGGTTTTTTTACCTTTATGTTTTCCCTTTATGTAAATATATTCTTTCATATTAGATTGTTTATAAGGGAGCAGTTGCCCACTCCCTTAATGAATTAATATTTAACAGTATATTTAACAGTTACCAATGTAGTATCATTGGCTGTACCGGTAGCAGCAACTCGATAATACTTCCAAGGTGCTTCTTTTAGTGCGATCTGCCAAATCACTCCGTTAGTAATAGTTAAAGTGTCGTTAGTCAAAAAATGAGCAAAATTAGCAGTCTCTGTCAATGTCTGATAACTTGTTCCATCTAAACTAACTTGAAGTATTGCAGAACCATCTGAAGTTCCGCCTAATTGTGTGCATAAAGTCTGAATAGCTACGGTTTTAGCCGGAGTTGTTATCTCTCCGGTAGCAAAATATTCAGTCTCTACTTTAGTCAGCGTATCTGGTGTTATTGTTGCAGTATATTCTGTGAAATTCTGAGAATATCCAACTACTGCAACTAACATGAGTAATATTACAATTAACTTTTTCATCATATCCTCCTTTTATGTAGTAGTTATCGCTGTTTTAGCTGTATCGAAGTCTCCATACACAAACGCAAACTCATCAACATTCTTATGAACATAAGCTAATCTGATGCTTGCTTTAATCGTGATTACATCAGTTAAGAAATTACTTGCCACGTTCTCAGAACGCTTCAAAGTAATATTTCTCTTAATGTACGCTTTAGCGCGCTCAGGATTACAAACAACGAATTTGTTGACTGCAACATCGAACGATGGTACCAACAAAAGTCCATCAACTACAATACCAACTCCCTGACTTGTGATCATAGGAATGTAATACTGTCCGTTATCGTCTCTCAGTCGTCTTAGATTTCCTAATTCCGCAGGATTAACAAATGCAACTGTTGCAATAAATCCTTTGTTGAACGTTTTACCTGTATCGCCAAGTCCTACCTGATCTTTAGCTACTGAAAGAACATCGAAGTTATTCGGTGATGTTATGGTGTCTGTACCAGTTGGTTTGGCAAAATCTTTTGCCCATCCAGATGTACTGTCCAGCATACCTAATATGGTATTACTTCCACTTCCTACACCATTAAACATATCAGCTTCGATTTTTCTTAGAAGTCCATTTTGAAGAAGATCATTGATCTCACCTTGAGCATACAGAGAATCTTCCAGCATTTCTTCTGTAAATTCTGCGTGATGTCCAAGTTTGTAGAAGTCCTCTTTGTAACGAGTCCAAGCTGCATCAGATTGTGCAAAACTTCCAGATTGTTCAGCTACACCAGCAGCAGAATTAGTCTTTGAAGTTTCTTCATACCATGCAATTTCATGAATCTTTTCGCCAACTACCTGTTTAGGAGTAGCAGCGAACAGCGGATTGTCTCTCCAAGGTGCTTTTGCAATTCCAGGTAAAAACAACTGATCAAGTCCGATAGTGCCGCTATCACCAGTAAAAGAAGAAGTTGTCATGTCGGATGCTTTAATAGTAAGCTCATGACCTTCTTTTATTTTTTTAGCAAAATCTTCCTCTGCGGTCATCTTGCCGATTCTTTCTTTCAGCGTCATCGGTTTGCTGTCTCCAGATTTGATCTCTTTCAAAATCTTTGTTTCCAGACTGTCGATCTGTTCCTGCTGCGTTTTCACATAGTCCTGTATGGCTTTGTCGCCTACCATGCTCACGCCCTCAACTTTAACTTTAATATCGTTAAGTGAGGTTTTCAAGTCCTCAAAATCCTTTGTAGCTGCCTTTGCCTCGATTGCCGATTTAAGACCGTCAAGAGATTTCTGAGTATCTTGAATCATTTTCTCAAATTTTTCCATGTCTCCTTAATTAAATAATTTATACCACTTATCTATTAACGGCTCTAATTCATTAGTGTCATCAGACGGCTCATTGATCAGAGTGTTTAATTCTTTTATCTTTTGCTCGATTTGTAATAGCTTTTCATCAGAATATTGCCCTTTTAACATATTTTCAAGCATTGTAATTGTTTCTCCAATATCTTTATGTGATTTAATATCCAACAGAGGAGTTTCTGAGTTTGCTCCCAAGAATGATAATGTTGAGTACTCCCAGAGTTTTAACTCTGTTAGTATATTATCGTCAGCTTTCAAGATGTCAATACCTACTGAATGCTCAAGCGTTCTATTATGCTCAGCAAAGAATTTATAATCCTCATAGGTTTCCCTGCCTAGTTCTTTTTTGATATTAATAACTGATTTGACTTTCAGCCCTGTTGAATCTTCTTCCATCTCTTTAGGTAATCCCAATAGCATAAATCTGTTGTGATCTTTCAAATGCTTAATGCGTTGCATACCCTCTTTGATGGTTTTCTTATACGCACCTTTTTGGATTATATCTCCATCGCTGTCTTTGTTGCCGAATGCTGAAACATACATAACGACTGTTCCCTTTTCGTCAACATCTTCAATCCTGTATTTAAAATCTTTGTATTTCATATCTTTGTCTCCTCATATCCTATTGCACATCTACAATTAATTACATTCCCTGCACTTCCAGCCGGATCACCAGGATACATTAATCTTTCACCATCTACATTAAACGCTTCTTCCATTGGTATCCCATATCCCTTACCATACAAATCCCCTGCTTGCATGTGTGCCGGTCTTGTCTCTCCTGTAGGTGTTGCAATCCATAATTTATTCATGTTTAACCCGGTATCTCTTGCGCCTTTAAAACTTCCTTCGTTTGATGCTGATATTATCTCTGTTCTTGCTATTCTTGCTGCTCTGTATCTCGATACTTCACGCCACTTACTTCTAACAAGTTCCTCTATGATCTCGGCACTCTCGTCTATTCCTAATCCTTCTTCAATAGTTATCTTTAATCCTTTTCTTATCTCTCTGATTGCTTGCTGTCTAGTTGTTCCTGTTATTAATGTGATTCTTTCACCTGCTTTTGTTAACGCAAATTCTTTCATATGCAGCATCCAGGTATCTTCCAAATCCTCGGCTTGATCTTTAGTCAGAAAATCTCTGTAATCAGATTTGACAATTTGTGAGTATTCACGTTTAGCAAAATCAACGCCTACGATTTGATAGGTACGTATCATCTCATCACGTATCGAATCATCTTTTACTAACATACTTATCTGGCTAATTACTTCCTCTGGGTCTTTAGTGATTAATATTCTTGCTAATACTGGTTTAATCTGAGCGTTCAGAGACTTACGAAAGTTATTAATAACCCTACGTTCGTACTTGCGTCTGTTACGATCAAATGCTTTCCAATATTTTATTGCTTCACTCAATTTTTATTTTCTGTCACTAGATTAATAAACTCGCTAATATTACAATTCACTTGAACACAACCATAAGGCAGATGTAGTCCTGTTATATTATTGCCATCGTCATGAAAACCTATGATTTGATCGAGAAAAACATAAGTGTCAACAACACCTCCGCTATCAACACCAAGCTCTGATAATTGATTATCGGTATATATCATCGGTACTTTTATCAATCTGCTCATTTCTTATAATCATTTATATTATTATCAGAATAATATTTATCCACGTCATCTTGAGGTATTTCGTCCTCTCCAACGGTTGTTAATCCAATAGGAATATATATTTTATCCAGCTCTTTATCTTCATTATCTGCCGGAAGCCCTGCAATCTCTAACTTTTGCCTTAATGTCAATCCATAAGCATTTACTAACGCATCTACTTTCTCTTTTAAATCTTCTTGTAATTCTTCTATGCCTGTATAATCAAACTCAAAGTAATAATCTTTACTATCTTTCTGTTTATAGTAAGGAAGAATAAATCTTGACAATCCATCGGCAAAATCCTGATTATTAGGTATTATTACATTTCTGAACAGTGCTTTACCACGTTCTTTCATATTATTGTAAGTATCAGCTTGCTGATCATTTAACAATCCGGCAGGTACTCCACCAAGTACATTACATAATATCTTACGACCGTCTTTAGTTGATTCAATGATATTCAAATCAACCGGAGATAATCCTACTTGATGCAACTCAACTGGGTTAGATAAGAACATTGGTTTTCCTGCGTTATCAGATCCGCCATGATTCTCTTTGAATTTCTTTACTATTCTTTTTTGCTGTTCTTCTGTCCAGTGATCTTTGCTATCTTTCCCTGTCATTACAAAAGGTACTCCACCATTCTCAAATGCTTTTCCTGTAGCATTATACCCAGCGTTTTGAGCATTGATTATTTTAGCAGCAACCTCGATAGGACTTAACCCGTACAGGTGATATGATTGTTGAAAGTCAGGATTAAAGAACTTTGAGTGCCAAATCTCATCAGGATTGAATAACGTTTGCTGATCGCCCAATAGTAATTTATACCCTTTTACCGGGTTCATCCACCCGCCTGATTCTATTTCCATAAAAGCAGATGGAGTAATATGCAATTCGACCGGTTTGCCTACGTTGTTTCCTGATTCCAGACATAATCTATATACATAACTATTGCCGATTGAGAATTTATAAACATACCACCCTCTTAAAAATTCTTTGTATGTCATGTAATCATTAGGCTGATAGAGTAAATCTAATGCAGGGTGCGTATCTAATTTAATGATCTCATCTTTATCTTTGTAACAGAGCTTTAACTCAGGTCTGCAAGCATTATCAGCTATTCGATTAATGATAGAATATACATCAGGATTGCCGTTATATCCCTCTGTTACATAGCTCTCGTTATCACCAAATACATTAATAGGGCTTCCATCCATCAGGAATTGATACACGGAGTAATATAACTTATTTGCTTTACGCTTGAATATATCTACTAACTTCATATGATTACCAATTCAGATTTATTTAACATCAACTCACTCACAGCCCAGACCATTGCATCAATTCTGTCGGGGCTTTTCTCTCCTATCTGTGCATTCCATGTAGTCATCTGTTCTTCTAACTCTATCAGTTCTCCTACATGATATACTTTCCCTTGTTCGTATAATCCAGCTATCGGCTCAGCACGTGTATATTTACCCTTACTAGCATGAACAGATTTATAATTCACATCGCTATCAACTGACCTTATAATAGTCTCGATCATATCTCCGCCGTTGTTAACCTCTCCAATTACAGCATCTGCATTATGTTTGTCATATAAACTAATAGCTATCCTTGCCCATTGATTTGGTGTGTATTTACCTGATCGATCTTCCAGTATATATGCTTTGCCGTCTATTCCTAAACCTGCAACTATTATACCTGTTTCGTTTGAATCTTTGTTCGATGTAACGGCTGGGTCAATAGCAACTACTATTCTTATTAACTCACAAGCTCGATCGATTTTGTTTATGTCTATTAGCTTCTGATTCCATAACGCGCCCTCAACATCATCAACAAACTCACCTAACAGAAAACGTTTTTTCATTCTTTCTGGCAAGTTCTCTAAATGATCTTTGATATAATCTTTAGGCAAGTTTGGATTATCATAAGGATTCATTAACATAGTTGCTGTTCCTGTTATCGATTGTTTAGTTCCTGGTATTAGCTTTTTAATAAACATATCATACGACCAGTGTTTTGGTGATGGAGGATTACAGTCAAAATATAATTTCAAATTCAATCCTGAGTTCTCAGCTAATCTTGTTGAACCCATTAAATAGCTTTGGTAGCTTATTTGACTAATCTCGTTGAAATATATCGTTGAGTATTCGTTTCCTAGTATCTTTTCTGTTCTCTCTTTATCATCTAAACCACCCAACCAAACAGTAGATCCGTTCGGCAGCTCATAAAACCAATCTTGTTTACGCTCTTTGACTTCAACTCCAGGAAAACATAGTTCTAACATTTTTGGAATTGTATCATACCATTGAGAGGTTTTAATATGATTAAATCTGTATCTGAGAATAGCATGACGGGATTTAGTTTTAAATGCTCTTAAAAATATAGCATAATCCAGTATAAAGGTCTTTCCTGATCTTGAACCACCACGTAATAAGATTTTATTTGCTGAGCTTTTCAGCAACTTGATAGCTTCTTTCTGCTTATCTGTTTTATTAAAGACCTTCATCTTCTTTATCGAAATGTAGATTAACAGTTGAGTTGCTTTCTACTTTGTTCTTGATAGTGATATTCCATTCATCAAATTTTCGCTCTATTATCCACGCAAATCTTTGCCAGGCTTGATCTGTTGTCTTGAGACTTGATAACAAAGTTTGTTTCTGTTTTATTAAAGCTCCTTTAATAACAAGTAAAAACTCTTCAAACAATTCGTTTTTTTCCTGACTGCCTGCTTTCCATTTTTGGAATGTAGAGTAACAAATCTGATCTTTTTTATCTAATCTTTTGTTAAGTAGCAAGAATAAATCCTCATCGGTACAATAGAGTATATTACTCTCAACTACCTCTTTAAAGGTGTTTAAAAGGGTTTGATTTAATTTTGAGGGTCTTGCCATTAGATATTATATCTGTGCTGTAAATATAATATAATATCTTATAATGATAAAAAATATTTATTATAAGTTATAAAATACAATAATCTTTAAAGTATTTTCGTGTCTCTCCTTTGTAATGAATTATTTTAGCTTCTTTAGGCACATCAGGAAGATAGATATAATTCCATATCCGACAAGGTACTTCTAATATATTTCTTTTCTTATCTAATACCAAGTGATGTAATGCTGTTTGATCTTTGCCATGTCTTTTGGTTAACTCAATCCATTTATATATCAGGTTTATATCTCTGCAAAATACCACTCCCGAGTTAAGATAACCGCTAAACATATTATTGAGGTTTTGATTTCTTCTCGTGGTTACTGTCATATCCGATTTAGGAAAGTCTTTTAATTTCGACATGATCTGACAATCAGAGTCCAGCCATAATACTTCTCCAAACTTCTGCATACATTTCAATACAAATTCTGGTTTGAATGTGTTTGATTTTTGCTTACCTGTATAATCTGATCTTTCTATATTGATTTGTTCGCTGTAAAGATCATACCCGTATTTATCGCAAGATCGTTTCAGATTCTCGTAATACGGTTTCATTTGTTTGTTATATGCTGTTATTAGTTTCATGATTTTTATATTTCGGCACTAATTTAACTTTGTTGCCGTTTTATATTTATTGTATAGCCTCATTATCAGCATCATTAGAAACATAATAAACGCAGGGTAGCTTCTGTTTGTTCCATCTTTGATAGAGCTTTAATTTTTCGAGTATTATGTTTCATATCTCAATGATTTTGATTTTTGTGTTAAGTGCAATATAATTTTAAATTTTTGCCAGCCCCGCTTTTGTTTTTTCAAAACAATTTAGAATTAGAACGCAACTTATTAAATCTTTCCATCATAATAGGCTCTAATTCTATCGGCATCCTTTTATTTGGTAAATGATGTTTATTAAATATTTTTTCACCAACAGGCATATCAATAGCCCTGACAATCATTTCAATTTCCATTTCATATTGTCGCAATGCAACAGAATGGAATGTGTCATAAAATCCAACATTGATAATTTTTTGTTCTATTAAATAGCCTGAATCAATTTCTGAATCTATTACATGCGTGGTAACACCTATTGGGTCTCCGTTGTATATCGCCCACTTCAAAGCGTCTAAACCCCTATTAAATGGCAAATATCCTGGATGTGCGTTAATAATTTTCCACCCACCTGCTTCTATTATTCCGCACCCACCAATTAAGGTAACATCTAGATCACAAATTATTTCACAGGGGTTATTATGTCTAACATAGTTAAATTTCAAGTATTTACATAATTCAACAGTTGATACCGTTGTGTTCATATTTGGTCTATGCCAATAGAGTTTTTTGATTAATTTTCTCTCTTTAAACGGCATGGCTATTACGGTAACATTTCTTCCCATTAAGCTCAGTAATATGTCTTGGGTTTTTCTATGTGGAACATCATAAGTTATGACTGCTATTTTTTTGTTCATTTCCGTTCACTCCTTTTTTGTTGTACGTTCACTTATTAATTTCGTTGCAAAGTCAGTAAGCCAGTCTATGACTGAATCCTGGTATAATGGTTCACCGTTTATCTCATCTTCAAAATATTTTTCAGCTTTCTCTCTAATTGTAGCAGCATATTCCCAATTATCATAATTATCACATTTAATGCAACTTTTACTCCAGGAATGTATACAGGTTTTACAAGTGATCTCTAATTTTTTCATAACTGTTCTATAAATTTAGTAAATTCTTCAAGTCTTGGATTTTCTTTTGTTGCCATTACCGGAATTCCCAGATATTGACATTCTCTAACCACGCGTGGGTTTCCATCATGTCGATTAGGTCTTATGTAAGCATCTACATAAGGATATACTAATTCCATATTTGATTTACCTGTTAAAGCATGAAAATAGTGATCTTTAAATCTAATTTGTAATTTACAAACTATATCATATCCATACAACCACTTATTGAAATCTCTATTACCTTTTGCTGGTAGATAATATATAATTGTTTTACTTCTAGCTGATTTATTTATGCTAAGTCTTTTTACTTTAATTTTGTCTATCTTAATTATATCTATTGGTGTCTCTCTGACTTCAAATGACTTTTTAAGTTTTAAAGGTTTGAGTTCTTTGATTAAATGCTCCGATACTACGATATGATTCTGCACAAATTTATCAGCTATTTTAGCAAATATTTTCATGCCTAAACAGTATATCCATTTTCTTTTAGGAAGCTGTTTAGGAAATCGTGTTGCGTATAATACGTCTGAGCCTGTCCATATTAGTTTCATAATTTCATATAATTTTCGATTAATTCTTTAAATGTGTCAAAATCTCTTACAACTGCAAATTGATAGCCTTGTTCATAAACTGCTTGCAAAAATTCTTTTTGGTTCTGAGTTACCTTGTTTTTGCCGTACTTAAATTCAATGTAAAATCCGTGAAAAACCATGTTACCTATGCTTAGAAACATATCGGCAACTCCTGATACTACTCCTTGTCGTTTTAAATTAACGGCTTCGATCTTGTTTCTAGTACCGCCATTTGGGATAGCGAATAATAGTTTTTTTAAATGCGGGTATTGTAATCTGAACCATTTAACACATTCAGATTGTAATTGTGCTTCATTTTTCATTTTGTATTCAAAATTAATAAATTTTCTTGTGTGAAATCAATTTTAAATGGAGGAATAAATTTTAATTGACTTTCGCTTGTGATCACTTGAAAGCTAAAATGATTATTATACGCAATTCGCTTCATTTGCTGATATATTTTCTTCCGCTGCGTGTGTGTCATTACATTCTCCCGTTTCTTGTCCTTGCTGACAAATACTCTCTCCTTGACTATCTTTCGACAGTATAGATTTTTCTTGATTCTGATAAAATTCATTGATTTCTTGTTTTAATTGATCAAATTTTTCTTTATACTCATGATCGGTTTCATATAGGAATTTATGCATTTTAACTCGATAGATAATCGTTGCATGCGTTCTTCTGCAAATATATCTCATCTTTTGATAGCTGCCGATTTTCAGATACATCAAATAAGTGATCATCATTTTCACATCTTGCAAATCTCTTAATTTGCATCTCCCAATGAATGTTTGGTTTGTCATTTTTGCTTTATCCAGGATAATCTGTAAATAGCCATCGTGATTACACTCATAATCAAAAAATCGTTTATAAATAGCTTCGGCAGCTTCCCGACTGTCTTTACTCTTCTCAATAATCTGTTGTAAGTCTTTGATTAATTCCATTTTTTATTTTGTTTTAGTTCGTTAATTGTTATTCTTTCAGCATGTGCGAGATTATGGCAATGCCGGCACAATGCTATTAAATTTTCAAAATCATCAGTTCCACCTCTTGACTTATATACGATATGATGAATATCGACAGCTCGTCTTCCGCACATCTCGCAAGCTACGAAATCAGGATTATGGAAATGATTAAGGTATGTTTTGATGTGTTTTTTCATAATTTTAACTTTTATTTAGAGTTCATAACTTTACACGCTAGTTATAACAGGCATTAAAACGGTTTTGATTTTTGTGTTGTGTGCAATTTACCAACGCAACCGAAGTTCCTCTTCTTCACCTACCATATAAATTATCATTTCTCTATCTGATGTAACTATCTTAAAGTCGTATCTATTATATTTTTTTCGCATTTGGCGAAGAAACTTTACTATTTTAAACCATTTAAACATAATTAAACTGCGCACAACATTGTATATAAAAAAGTGTGGTGTTATGCGTCTTTTTAGCCCACTTGCACTTAATTAACTTTATCGGTTTCGGATAGGTAAATACATCCTATCCCAACCGTTTCATATACTCGGCACGTTAGCCACCATTGCCAGGACAGTTCTCGTTATCACATTGATATTTACCTGGTCTTACAAGCGTTAGTTTCTTTCCACATTCATCGCACATAGGATATATATTTTCTGTCTTATCGAAAATAATAATTGATCTATAAAATAAATCAATTAATAGAAAATTAAAAGAAATATTTATTGCAAACAAGCATCTTTCGTTAATCCTTAATACTTCTATAATTAGAGCATTCCAGCTGTTGTACTCGATATTTATTAGTCTGTATAATTTCATAATTTTAATCTTTTAATGCTTCACTTGCTCTATTCTCTGGGTCATCCCATACGTATTCTAACTCCTCGTTCCAGTTTTTTATATCTTCCAAAGCGTTTTCCATTTTTTCAGACCTGATAATAAGATCAGTAAGTTCTTTGACTGCATTATGTATTTCTATTACTGTCATATCTTCTTGTAAGATTTTGACTAGCTTTTTTAAATTTTCGTATTTCATAATTTTATTGTTTTAAAACGGTTTTGATTTTTGTGTTATGTGGCATTATTTTTGGCTACTTTCTGCGTATAATGAGCATAGTATTTCGGCAAACTCTGTGCAATTTGTTGTTTTTAGAATTTGCTCAATATCTTCTCGTGGATAATCAATTAAGTGAGTTGCATCAGTTACTACTTTATCAACAAATTGCTCCTTAGTTTCAGGCAAAGTTTTATTAACAGCCATTCCAGCTATTATCATTGAAAGAGTTTGCCAAATCATCGTTTCTTTTGTCATAATTTTATTGTTTTATATTTTAAAGTAACCTTTTAACATTTGTTTTCTAAAACTCTCAACATCATCTAAGTCTTTTTCTGTTAAGTCAGCAGCTTTTAAAAACGCTAGATTTTCTTTAGCTGAATCAATTGCTAATGAAATTAAGTAGTTTACTTTTTCTATTTTTTTTCTTGTTGTTGTAATTTCTAATTGCATATTTATAATTATTTTAAATAACGCCACATAACAAAGTATATAAAACAATGCCTCTGTGGTCTTTTTTAAAGTTTGTACTAAATTTTAATTAATATCATAAAAAGGGTTTGCTTCTCCGTGTACCTTACACTCCCAACCTTCGAACTTCACATCACCAATATAATTCATAAGTACTTTACCTCGTTTTAAAAATCTTCCACATTCGGTACACCTACAATATACGTAAACAGCTCCATTTTCCCATTGGTAATACATCCACGCTTTTTTATCAGCATATATTTTTTCTAAATCTGCCATGCTTTTTTTTGTTTATATACTTTACACGTTAGTTAATATTTAATATAATAAAAACCCTTAACACTAATACTTAGCCTATCCACTTGGACTTCTCCTGTATATCCTGAGTTGAATTGAACGTAACTGTCATTGTTAGCAAGTGGGTATTTAATCTTTGCTGTTTCTTGCCCGTTCACATAAAACTTAATCCAATACGGAGTAACCTCGCATTCATACCAATTATACTCCGTTGGATTTAATCCTTTTATCTCTCCCGTACCAACATGCTTATTCTGCCCTTTCTCGTATGAATACCCGAAATGAATAGTTGACCAGGCCCGATTGCCGTCATACTCAATTATGTCAATCTCTGGCATTAAATTAAACCCCATCAACCAAAATGCAGGGAAGTTATTTGGAAAGTCCTCAAACTTAATCAACGCTCCGACCTTACCATATTTAAAAATAAAGTTAGATTTAATGCAAGCTGAAGTATCTCGTTTAGTGTAGAACTCCAGGGTTTGATCATTTAATCGTATAAGGTTAGTATCATATTTAACATTAGGTTTATTATCCCAATAATCAATGTGCCGAAACGACAAGTCAAATGGAGTATGTAATTTTGTAATTTTAATTCCTCTTACTGTTACTTTGTCAAAATCAGGAGTGTAAGTTATATTTTTTACTTTAGGAGTAAATTTGTTAATTGAACAACCTGTCAATAGTACCATAAAAATAATATATTTTCTCATTTTAAAAACCCTTTATAATGATTAATAACCTTATCCATTTTAAATCTGTAATAAAGTTCAAAGTCCTCATATCCTTCATCTGATTGCTCCCATAATCTGTAAAAAACTGCTCTTAATCTTTGTGATTGGCTTTTTTGTTGATCATCAAAATCAGCTCTAATTTGATTCAGATCGTCTAACTCTTTAGATTTAAAAGGCTCTTTTTTAATTGCTAAGTAGCAAAACTCGGATTGTAGTTCGCTCATTGCTCCGATCTGCTGAGGAGTTAATTCGTTAGTTTCAAACGTAACCTTCCACGTTTTATCTTTTAACGATCGGAGACTTTCCAGTATTGTTGCTATTGTTATCATTTTTTAAACTCCAGTGTTTTTTATAAATATGTAAATTGTTAACAAAATGAGTGTATATTCCTATTTCTAAATTTAATTTATTAGAAACATATTTTTGTAATTGAGAAAAACAATATTGATCATTACAAAAACCATAAATCAAATCATTAGAACGCATCATTATACTCATATTCAATTTATTATTTATGATATAAAATTGTATTCCCCAAGTACATATTATATCTTTTAGATTTTGATCTTTGATTTTAGTATCTAATAATGATATGGATGCTTGTCGTGTAGTAGGATTCACTCTTAGTTCGTTTATCACATTATCTAATTGATTATGCATATTCCACCAATAACCATAATTTGACATTACGTTGCCATTTTCATCTTTTAATTTATCCCATAATTTAGCTCCTGCTTTTATCACTCTATCAGGGTTAAGTGTCTTATCATTATACCAATTCCATTCTTCTTCTGCATAACTTAATCTCCATTTTCTCCACTTAGTATAAATTTTATTATTAAGTGGATTTTCTAATACTATTTTTGTATTAAAAATTGCTTTTGTATTTTGATAATTATATCCATTTTGTAAAATAAAATCATAAAAGTACTCAAAAGCATCTTGAGAGCTATTAAAATTCTCCTGTTGAACCAAATCCATTTTTGCTTCTTTTAGTTTTTTTTAAATACATACTTTTTTCACTTACTTCTATTAACATAACTTTTGGTATATTAAATAAAATAAACTGAACTATTTTTTGGCCAGCATATAAATCAATGTAGTTAATAGAAGTATTCACTAATGATAAATGAATTTCACCTTGGTAATCAGAATCTATTACGCATGCTAATACATCTAATCCTAGTTTTGTCGATACACCTGATTTATTAAAAGCTATTAAACATTGATTTTCTTTTAATTCAACTTTTATTCCAGATGGAATATTAACTCTCTCATGTGGCGCTAATCTAAAGAAATTAGAATCAAAATTAAGTGTTATATTATTATTAATAGATAAAAATCTTTTTGAAAAACTTTCTGTAAACTCTGGTATATAGAAATCAATACCGGCTGATAACTCTGTTCCTATTGTAGGAGATTTTACTTTATAAATTTTAGTATATTTCATAATACAATTTTTAAATTACTAAATTGTTCTAAATACGTTTCTATAAATTTATTTTGATTTACAATTAACTTACTGTCAAAATTATTTATAATATATTCAATATCTTTATTAGAAGATATAAAATTATCTTTTGGAGCATAATCTATATTACAATATTCAAAAGGTATACACGCAAAACAATTACTCATCATCACTTCATAATATCTATAAGTTAATACATTTTTTTGGTGTTCTTTATCTGATATTATTAACGATGTTTTGCATTTATTTAATATTTTTAATAACTGATTATGCTTTAATTTTTTATTTCCGTTTAATTTTTTATAAGCTATTATTATATTATTTGTTTCTTTTGGTATATACTTTAACAATAGCTCATGACGATATTTACCTCTATTATCACCATAATATACAAAATCATAATTATAATTATACGATTCAGAAAACAAACTAATATCAGAATTATGTTTATTTATTTGTAAAATATTATAAAATATATATGCAAAATAATTAACATGTATTGATTTTAAATCATTATTATGAAATTTAGTATAGTTTTGTCCGCTAAATATAGCCGTAGAATTTTTTATTACATTATCAAATAAAATAACTTGTTCATCAGTTATATTACATCCTCTTTTTTTATACACATTTGCATAATTAATAAGCTTTATACGTGGATCGTTTGCTAAAAAATATATTTTTGCTTCAGATTTTATAATTTTTTTTATCTCATTAACTTTATATTGTTTTATTATACCACCAAAAAAATTAGGTTGACTTAATCTAATAACTATAAAATCTTCAATACCTAATATATTATTTCTGTTAACAGAATACCCATTTTCTTTTAATAATTTAATAAAAAAATATGACTCAAGTGTTTTATGGGAATAATATTTATCTGGTATATCTTCAATAAAATCAATTATTGTTACTATCATTTTTTATATCATTTAATGTTGCTAAATAATTTATTGCATCTAAATAATGATCTTCGTTGTATGAATAGGAAGCACGAGACAACTTTAAAGCTATTAATGATATTAATATCATCTCTGGTGTAATGGTTTCACCTAGCATGCCTGAGGCAATCCTTGATGCACGTTTCATACCTTGTATCATATCTCCATTTTTTCTTTCTTTTTCTTGAGCCCTTTGATATAATATTTTTTCTGCTTTTTTTAAAATATTTTCTTTCATAATTATAAATTTAAAATTTTAGTTACTTAAAACGATTATAAATTATATTTTTTCTTTAATTCTTGATAATTGGCTTTCTTTTTGAAATCCTGAATTTTATCGCTTTGCCTTTCAAACATACGTTTTGAATTGCTTTTATGGTACTCTGATTCTGCCTGGCTATCTCTTACGGCTTCTTGGCATCTTAATTCATCATACTGTTTAATAGCTTGAGAAAATTCAGCTAACGAACAATAAACCCATTTATGCTGCTTTAACTGCTTAAATAAATACGCAAGATCGTCCGGTTTATAATAATAATAATCCATCTCAATATCACGAGCAATCAAATGTAACTGAGTATCTGTAAGTCTATTATTAATATACTCATTGAATTCTAACAGCCATAATAATATCAAATCCCTTAAAAATTCGTTGCCTAATTCTTTTTTGATCAATGCTAAACTCGGTCTTGTGCTTTGAAAGACCTGCAAATAGTTATTTGTCTTTGTCAGCGTATCTGGTCTCCATTCTTGCAAATATTTCTTCTTTAAGTGTTGAAGTTTCATGATTATTTTTTAAATTAAAAAATCCTTTCCAGTTATTTTCAATTGACTGCATGATTATTTTTATTGCCTGATCTTCTGTTTTGGCTAGTCCAGATAATTTTTTTAGCGCAGCCTGCTCTGATATTTCAGATTTATATTTAAAGTTAAATTCCTTTGCCTTATACTCTTTCCAATAATTCCAATATTTTTTAAAATTATAAGAATCAAAAGGGAGTATTATTTCTTTTTTTCGGCTTCTATCTTTATCTTTTTCTTTATTCTTTTCCTTATCTTTATCCATATCTTTATCTTTAACCCTTTGCAAAGGGTTTGCAAACTGTTTATTTTTATCAATCAGATTATATTTTTGTAATCTAATAATTACAGATTTGTGCGCTTTTACATTTTCGTTCAACTCCCCGTACTGAAAATTTATAAAATCTTTAATCAGCCATTTTTCGCCTTTATCAAATTCAATTATATGATCATTAAATTGTTTTTTTGCTTCTTCGATGTTTACCTGTTCTCCGATTCTAATAGATGCAATTTCGGGTTCAACATGCCAAATACCGGCATGATCGCAATCGTCTAAAATATAAATCCATAACAGTTTATATACTGTTTGCAAACTCTTTATAAACTGTTTACGCCATTTTTCTGTATCAGTAAATCTTTTAGCCATGATAGAATAAATAAAAAAAGAGGGGCAACCGCCAAGTTGAGACCCCTCCAATTAACCAAAACTTATAATTATGAAAAGAAATTTGTGTCATGATTTGGCGATTATTAACTCAAGTATAAAATTACTATTTTTTTCATTATGATACCAAATAGATGTTAATACTTCTTAACACCAGTCCGGATATATATCAGACTTGCTAACCCAGATTTGTTTCAGATCATTAGTAAACGGGTATATGATTTTGACTGAATCTGTTTTAATATCAGTAATCTGAGCAAAAAAACGATCGTTGTCAATGTAGTACGCACATCTGTCTCCAGGTTCGATATTCCGCTTCCATACTTCAATTTTTAACCACAGGAGAAAAGTAATTATGATAATGCAAATAATTACTATTGCTATTACTTTTAATGCTGTCATGATTTTGTGTATTTAGCGAACCGTTTATTGTTCTTTGTTATTATTTCTGTTTTGATTTTCATTCCTGATTGTTTTAGATCGTAAATTCTTGCACCTAATCTAAAACAGCCGAATAAATTAAGAGCTTTTAATGGAGTTATCGAATCACCTTGCTCTAAGTAATTTTTGATTTGTTCTGTTTGTGTCATAATCCTATGTATTTTGGTTTATAATAATTCGGTAATTGCATTGTAAAATAATTTAAGCCATCGATAATTCGAAACTCATATCCTTGTTTCCAAGCGTTTAAATCCATACATTTTTTAAATACTTGTAAAGTACCATAAAGCTCGTCTTTTGCCAGCTCAGTGAATTTATTATCGCAAAAATTAACTGATACGTTAAAAGGCTCTGAATTTTCTACTGCAAGAAAAATAAAATAAGGAAACTGATAAAATTTCTTTATGTAAGCATCAAGATAAGCCCCGCATTGAATAATATAATCGAACTTAATTGCAGATCGTATGAAGTTATCAGGGTCAGCATCTGCTGTTGTTTTTAAATCAACTATAAAAGTTTCACCCCACGTATTACTTTCAAAGTCTGCATACCCGATCATAGGAAGACCTTTTGATTTCCATTTAAGTTTGATTTGTATTTTTTTAACCGATTCGAGTAACTCTCTACTCATTTGCACACTATATAAAGATTCTTTGCATTTTTTTGCGTTCTCTAATTGTTCCTCAGTGATCACGGTTTTATTCTCTGCTTTTTTCAAAAAATTTTCATAGTCAATCTTACCTAACTTTGTACGCCTATCAATTTTTGGCATAAGAATAAATCGCTTTTCGTATAGCTCTGGAGTTAGCACAAGACAATCAACAAGGCTACCAAATATTAGCGCTGGAGTTGTTTTGTAAGGTTCTGTTAAGTACTGAATATAATGTTTTGGAGACTTGCGAAATGCTTTCAAACTCGAAGCACTTAACGGACGTTTATTCAAAAATTCATGATCTATTTTCATAATTCTCCTTGATTATGCGTTCATAGAAATCAACAGTGTTCACACCCATATCCTCAGCTTCTGTTACTTCTGCTATAACTTTCTCGTTTATCTCCTCGTCCTGACATTCTGAAATGTACTCAGATAATTTTCTTTTCGCTTCATCAATACTAAACCTGTTCTCCATCAGCTCATAGCTGATCAAATCTTTACGGTTTATATCTTTACCAAATATTCTACCAAACTTCTCAGCTGCGTCTTTAATCGCATAGCTCTCAGCTGCCGGAGCAGCTAACTGAACTGCATTTGTTTTTAGTTGATTGAAGTCGATAGCTCCGGCATCTTTCTCAGTTTGCAATGGCTGACCGCCAACTCCATCGTTCCAATCCCATTCATTTGTGATCGGATCTTTAACGTGAAGTCTACCATGAATTACTACTGAGTTACCAATTAATTTCACTTCTCTGATCTCAAAACGCCATTTAATATATATAGCAGTTAAGAGATATTCAACTCGTTCGATAGGCAAATATAAAAGTCCTTTAACAAAAGGGTGTTCCTTTACCCATTCTTTTTTTGGAGGCTTGTTTAATAACGCTACTAATTCTGATTCCTTTTTTGCTAGTGCTTTATTTGAATAAAGATCATCTAGCTTAATTACTTTTGACATAATATTTCTTTTTTGATTAATTTTCTAAATTCTTTTTTTGAGCTAAAATAAAGCTCTCTAAGAGCGCCACGATACTCTATGACATTATCTATTACATCAGTAACGATAATTAAGCCAGTGCGCTCTCTGTTAAAATTAGACACTTTTTTAACCACTTTGTATTTATTACCTTTTTGCATTTATGTATAGGTTTAATTTCTCATATATTTCTATCAGTATTTTATTGAGATAAGTGCTTGACATTAATTTACCTATGAATGTGATTTCCCACTCATATTTATTTGTCGTTCTGTTGACTATCTGTAACTCTTTGTGAGTTATATCAACAAAAATGCCTGAGTTTTCTATATTAATATATAGTTCAAAATTAGCAAACTCGGTGAACCCGTGCTCAAATTTATCCGAGTTGTCAACTACTGTTGCGATGATTTGGCTGATTAAATTGTTGTTGTTCATGATTGTAAAATTAAGTTTTAAATTGTTTAAATTGATTATAAATTAAATGTAACTGAATCTTCGCATACTTTATGTCCGATCTCGTCATGGTATATTATGTAGTCAATATATGCTTTGCGTTGTAGATATGTTTTTTCGGGAGGCTGTAACCAGTTGCCCGGTTTCTTGTTGAATATGGCGATAGCATGACCGACTGCAAATATGGTATATCTGCCTAATTCAAAGTTGATATTTATATCCCAGTCTTCTCTGCCGTCTTCACCATAACCAGGGTCTACCATTATGTCATCGACTTTTGATTCTATCTCGTCGATGATGAGTTCTTTAATTATCTGATTCATTTTAGTGTAGTTTGAGATTATTAGTTTCTTTTGCGATCTTGTAAGTATCGAAATTCTTGGCTCTACCGGATTTTCTGTTGATCAGAAATTCAAGTTTGTAGGTCAGTTGAGCAATTTGTTGCTGATCTTTAACAAACTGATCAAAGGTAGTGATCGGATGATCAGTTATAAATCTGATCTGATTTTTTAACGACAGGATTTCCCTGTCAATTTTTCGATGCGGTTGTACGTTCATGATTATTTGATTATTTCTTCATAATAAATCTCACCAGTTTCATTGCAAACTACTGAAGCCATGCCGCTTTTGTAGTCGCCAAAATAGCTGTAATTAGTTCCATTCCAGGCTTTAATGTATTCTATGGCTTCTTGCAGGGTATATTCAAAACCCTTGCTGTTACTGTCTTGATCATCGTTGAAATGCACGTCATAAGTTTTTTTTGTTTTCATGATTTTAGTTTTATGCCCGCCTTTCGGCGGGCTGGTTTATTATTTGTTTTCTGCCTGATACAATCTCCCCATTTCGAAGAATATCTCATAAAGATATTGTGCGTGAGTAGGAGCGATTTCAACTTTCAAAATTCCGTTATTATCTTCAACTTCATACTTGATGAAATTGCAAGACACTTTATTGCGCTGTGTGAAATGCAACACAGCTCTGTCCAAACTGGATTCCATTGAGGCGTCTAAGTAAATAATTTCATTTTTCATGATTTTAGTGTTTTGATTAATTTGATACTGTAAATATAATACAGAAATGGCTAATAAGAAAATATTTTACTAATTTATAATGAGTATAAGTAACAAAAAGCGCATCTAACTAGTTAATAACTAATCAAATACGCTTCTATTTAGAATGAGTTTAAATTAAAAAGGTCTTTTAGGATATACAAACCCTAGCAGATTCACATCTCCTTTTGCGTAACTTAACTCCTTTTTACATCTTGAAACTTTATCTCCCCAGTTACCTTCGATGGTGTAAAACGGATTTCCTGGTTTTGTAACAATACCTAAATGTCCACGCCATGAATCCTTATACTGCCAAGCCACTAACGCCCCAACGGCAGGCTTATTACTGACAAAAAAATTAGAATCCTCAAAATTACTAAATGTCTTTGTTGCTGAAGCTGAGAATAAATAATCTAACTTTTCAATATACAAACTATTAACTTTACTATACGCCTCTTTCCAAACCAACTCACAAAATAATGCACACCACGCCCAACCTTGTTGCCAACCAACCGTTAGCATCTTTTCTTGTAGTTTTTTATCTATAAAACCGGCATTATTAGCTAGTTCTTCTTTTCCTACATAACTTTCAGCAACCTGGACAATTAAACTGTTAATAGATGGAATTTCAGACATATCAGAATATCTCAACGGCTAATGTTATAAGAGCAGAAAAAATAGCTTCGATCTTTTCTTCTGTTTCCTCGTTAGTTAACTCTAATTCATCAGCGACATAGTTAATGAGTTCTTGTTTCTCATCATCATCCATATCCATAAATTCAGTTTGTAGTTCCTCGGCATCCTTTACAACACCAATAAACTTTACAGCTTTTATAGCTATGCCAACGCCTTCAAAGAGACTTATCTTGCCATCATCAGCTAATGCCTGATCAACTTTCTCGGCTGTTTCAATTACTACGCTAAGTGCGTTTTTGATTTTTTCAATTCCTTGTTCCATTTTATTAAATATTAAATTATACAAATCCTCTACTGTTTTGAGAGGTATTTCATTTCCGTTTTCAATTACTTCTGCTGTCTTTCCGAAATCAATTTCAAAGACATAATACCTAATCCAATTATTTTTGTCGTTACATAAATCTTTTAACAAATCTAATAATCCTTCCATCGCTGGGCTTTCAACATAAAGCAGCCCAGATGCTTCAGTAAAGACTTCGCTAAGATGCTTGTCCATATTATCATCTAGCTTCATCTGCTCTCTAATCGCTTCTATTGCCTTTTTAAACTGATTTAATTCCATTCGTGTAATTCGATTAACATATCCGCGATATGCTTTATTTTTTCTAAATCCTGTTTTTTGCCTTTGTCTTTATATCTGCAAATATACTTAATTATTTCACCTTGCTGCCAGTTTAATTTGTTTTTAAATGAAAACTCTGCTGGTTGTATTGCGAAATTCTTATAATGATCTCCACCTACTTGTTTGTTAAATGAACTCATACCGGTCTTAATGTTTGCATTCTTTTTAAATAACTTATTTCTCCTTTTGGAAGTCTTGCATACGCTCCACAATTTGCACATTGATATACTGCATATTGATTAGCTTGCGTGGTATAATACCCCCCTGTTGGCTTTATGTTAGCCTCTCCGCAATTACTGCATCTGATCTCTTCATCGGAGTAATATATACCAATATTAGGATGAAACTTGATCCATGGCAACAATTCAATATAAACTTCTTCTAATAATAATACATCTTTACAGTTGTAATTCTGCATATCTGCTAACGCTTGTTGATCTCCGTTTCTACAATCAATCCATAATTGAAAGTCGGTATCTAGTTTTTCGTCATTCACTAAAAATTTACCTAAATAATCTAATTTATGAGATGAAGTTCCTAGCGTTTGTTGACTTTTCTTTAACGTATCTATCGACTTATAAGGAGCAGGCGGCTTAATTTTATGATATATCCACCTTGCATTTAGTTTTCTTATATCAAATCGATTGCCGTTATGGGCTACGACAATATCTGCCTGATCAAACAATTCATGTATTGACTTTAATATTCTCTTATCATCTCTTTTCTTAATCTCTTTTCTAGTTAACACATCGCTAAATACAGTATCTTCATATAACCACTTTGCAGCCCAGGATAATACAATCCATTCCTTTATGATATTCTTGTATGATATTCTTTGTTTATACAACCCCCAAACAAAGACTTCCATTGGCAGAACTTCAATATCAAATATAAGTATGTTGCAGGGCTTATTAGGCGTGTTGTGATAGCCATTCGTAATTAATTTAGTAGAAAATAACTCTATCCTGAATTGTCTCTTACAAGCCCTACAAATGTACTTTTGAAACGTACCATTCTGTTCATAATCTTTACCATTTTTAACAGTATTTTCACTCTTACAATCAGGACATTCCATGATGTATTTTTTTGTTAAACTTTCGTTTCTCGGAAGCGTCTACTGCATCTTTATATCCGAATCTAAAAATCTTCTTAATCTTCTTTAAAATCTTCTGCCAGTTCACAGATATGGTTTTTATATTGATCGTCATGAAAGGTGCAGGCAATCAATAGAGATCGAAAAGCATTGAATAAATCTTCAATCGTTACGTCTGAATGTTCAAACCCTACCGTTGCTGTCATAAACAAAGGTTGACTATGCAAAGAAGATATATCTTGCTTAATTGATATTTCAAATCTATTCATTGCTTGTAAAAAGATTTATTATTTCACCTAAAACCATCGCACCTATCGCAATAAAACCGATAGTATCATTATTGTCTGCTAGTCCATATGTAACTAAAGAAGTGCCTAAATAATTAAGTATCTTCTGAATCTTCTGATACCATTTTGGAGCAGGTTTTTTTACGCTATTCACGCCAATAGTTGTCTTACCTATTTTCATTTTTTAACATTTTGTATGTATAATAAAAAGGACTTATTAATAGCGCAAAACAAAATATTAATACTACATAGATTGTTAAAAAAATAAACGCTATAAAAGTTTGTATAATTTTCATTTTTTTAGAAGTTTCTTAATTGAAACAAAGGCAGCCAATAAGCCAGATATAATTGCTACAATAAACGCAACACATTCCAATATATCTATAAATTGATATTGATATACTGTTTGCACTACTTCTTTGCCTTCGCCTGTTACAAATCCTATTGCTGTACTGGAAGCTGATAATATCCATGCTCGTACCTCGTGTACTTGTGTCATTATAAAATTAATCATTGGTGCTGCCCTTTCTTAATTGTATAGTTATACCATTTTTTCCGCCAAATTGGAAAATGCACATCTTCTTCATACGTATATGTGCCACCAATATATGGATAGTTTAAGTTCTGAAAAAAACCCATATTAATATATATCCAATCTTTCTGTTGTATAACTGTATATGTTCTGTCTCTTACTGTTAAGTAATAAGCTGCATAATAATAATCCGTTTTAATCAAACAATCTATTGTGTCTCCTATTGCTGCCTTGAATACCTTTTGTTTAAGATAAGTTGAATCCTGCGGACTGAACCCATTAATATAAGAATAAACACCAATCCAAATTGAATCAGGGTATGAATCCAATGTGTTCATCTGTACTACCCTAAACGAATTATAATGCACATAATCGTAAGTATATCCGTATATTTTTGTCCAACCGTTCTTTTCCGGAGGAGGTTGTATCTGGCTTGAATCTACTACAAACTTAAATCTTAACGTGTCGTTTGATATAAACACCTCACGCTCGCATGAAACGAATAATAAAAAAATTAATATGTATAGCAAGCGTTTCATTCTCCCGCTTTCCAGTTTATGCCTAATTTCTGGTCTTCTAACGGATCGTTGTAATTATCTAAAAACCAATTTTCAACGGCTGTTGTGTTAGTGAAATATGTTCCAGAATCGGTAAAGTTTAGCAGATTCAAAACCGTTTGATAATTTGGGGTAGTTTCTAATGTAAACCGTAAATTAAGATTGTTTTTCATGCCAAGTAATTCCAATGGAATGACATTTTTACCCTCTAATTTAGTTTGATCAGAATGATAAAAATTAAAGTTCATAAAAACCGTATTGGTTTTAAAGTCAGCATAGAAACTGGTCATATCTAAGATCAAATCAGGATGTTCTACACCTGATAAATCTGTAACCACATCGGCTGTATCAACTCTTTCAAAAGTCAAAGTTTGCGCGTTTACTGAAAACGCTGCCAAAATCATAATTCCTAATAATAGTTTTTTCATTGTTTTTTATTTTAATCAAGTTTCCCCATTACATACCAGTTACCACTTCCCTCGTGAACTATAACAACAGCATCACTATCAGTTAGAGAATAATTTTGGTTATCAGCCCCAGTACCATCTTCAATAGTTCCTGATGTTGCTCGTATTAACAAATCTCCGCCGTCTTCTAACCTTACTGTTAACATCTGTCCATCTATCAAATCACCAAGTTTTAAAGTATCAACACCAGACATAGTAGAAGTGAATACTATAAATCTATTATCTGTAGTTGCTGTATAATTCGTTTCTGTTGTAATAAAGTTACCAGCATAACCATTAGATTTAATTATACCATTAACGTCCAAATGTGCTTCTGGAGAATCTGTTCTAATTCCAACTTTTCCATCCGTAGTATCTCTTGCGTCTGTTATATGAAATAATATATCGCCAACTTTTGCATTATTTGGAGTGTACAATCTTATTTCTCCACTTTGATCATCTGCTGCATAAAATGTTCCTTCTCCTGAACTAATAAAAACATTACCTCCGGTTTCCGCTGGCGAACTTCCACCTCCTGCTTTACTACCAATAATATACAAATCTTTACTAACCGTTGAAGGCGCTGTTGTGTCAACCCATATTTTTGCTGCCTTAGTAGCTGCAATTTGAATATCCCCATCTAAGGTTAATTCACTTCCATCGTAAGTAAATCCACTCGTTCCCTCAACGCCTGTTCCTGTTCCTATAACTACGTAATTATCTGTTATCGCAAGCGAAGATGTTGGGTCTATCCAACTCAATACACCACTTCCGTCTGTCTTTAGAATTTGATCGGCTGAACCGTCTGCGGTTGGAAAACTAAAAGCATCATTG
>Ga0272443_10001388_pt1 | contig 35729 bp, 25 predicted proteins | sample SSMAcet12_FD_193581 | JGI IMG/M metagenome (GOLD analysis project Ga0272443, IMG submission 193581) | Marine sediment archaeal communities from Little Sippewissett salt marsh, Falmouth, MA, United States - SSM-Acet-12 | ecosystem: Environmental > Aquatic > Marine > Wetlands > Sediment ... | reverse complement strand
AGCTCGAAATGTATAAAAAACTGGCCCCTTTCGGGGATGACAATGTAAAAATCAGCAAAGCCTTCGGCGAACAGGCAGGCCGGTATTTCGACCGCTACGCCGAGTGGGTGCGGCCCATGAAGGGATAGGCACGGCTGGATAGCCGCCCTGCCAGGCCGCCCTGTTTGCCTGGCCGCCGCGCCCTGACAGCCCGCTTGCAAGCCCATGCGTCTGTTCGCACGTGCGCCCGGCCGCCAGCCTGTCCTGTTCCCATGTGCGCCCGGCCGCCAGCCCGTTTGTAAGCCGATTGCAGGCCGCTTGTAAACCTGATTGTAAATCCGGCCGCCGGTATCCGCCCGATCGCGAACCGGCTCACAGAATATCGGTTCGGTCTCTCTCCTTCAGTTCATTTACCACCTGTTTCACCTGCTGTCCGGCTCCTTTTTTCGCAACGAGGACGGCGCCGTTTTTCACCACCACCATCAGGCCGTCCACTCCGCAGAGAGCGACGGGAAGGTCGGAATAGATGAAGTTGTCTCCAGACTCAACGGCGATGAGCTCCTCGTCTCCGCCGTTTATATTCGGAAGCCCGTCCGGCGCGGAGCCTTCGGCTTCGGATCGTTTTTCCGCGTACAGGGCCGCCATCTCCTCCCAGCTGCCCACGTCGTTCCAGTCGAAGGTGGCCCGGACCATGGCGGAGCGGGTGCTCTTCTCCATGACCGCGTAGTCGATGGAATCCTTCGGGCTCTTCCGGTAGATCCCTTCGACCCCGGCCCCCTCCATCACTACCTCCACGGCGCCGGAACGCCTGGATACTCCGGAGGCCCCGATTCCATCGAAGAGCTTACCGATATCCGGTGAGTGGGCAGTCAGCTCCTCAAGGTACCTGCCGACCTGAAAGGCGAACATTCCCGAGTTCCAGAAGTAATTTCCCTTGTCGAGGAAGCTGAGGGCGGTCTTTTCATCCGGTTTTTCCCGGAAGGAAGCGACCATGAAGCCGTACTGGTTCTCCTCGCCGCTTTCGATATAGCCGTACCCGGTCTCAGGGCGCGTCGGGGGGATCCCGAAGGTCACCAGGTTCCCCTGACGGGCAAGGGCGTCGGCGTTCTCCATATCGGCGGCGAAGCGTTCGAGCGGCGTGATCAGGTGGTCGGCGGTCAGCACCGCGGCAGTTTCCTCCCCCCTGCCTCCCGCTGCGTGTTTGAGGTACTCAGCGGCGATGGCGATTGCGGGGGCAGTGTTGCGGGCGGCCGGTTCAGGGATCACCTTGATCCGTTCCGCACCGTCGCCGATCTTCCCGCATTCGGCGAGAATCGGCTCGAGCTGGTCCTTCAGGGTAATGATGATGACGTCTCCCCTGATTCCGAGGGCCAGGGCCCGCTCGATCGTCAGCCTGAGAAGACTCTTACCGTCTTCCACCGGAATAAACTGCTTGGGCAGCTTCGAATTGGATGCAGGCCAGAGCCGGGTCCCCGATCCGCCTGCCAGTATCAGTACATGGTCAACCATGGGTCCTCCTTTTCGTTCCTGGCTCTATTTTATAAAAAAAATGGGTATCCTTCAAACCGGGGCAAGTCCAGGGGCGCTTTTGAGCTGGTTGAAGTGATCTGCCATGTACCGAAATTACGGGCCTGCCGCTCAGATGTACACCATCACGGCGCGGTAAGCTCGAAACCCCTCTTCTGCAGGATTGTTCCCATAATATGCGACGACAGGACCAGCAGCGGCAGCGACACCAGGTATCGTACTATGGTAAACTCGGCCCCCATGAAGGAGATTTCGAAGAGGGTCATCGGCAGTCTGCAGATCCCCGAGGCCCCGAGATAGGTGAATATGACCGGCAGCGCCGCCCCCTTCTTCTGAAGAGTACAGGCCATCGGGAATGCCACGTACAGTCCGCCGACCGAGGTGCCTGCCAGGAGGATCATCCAGAGATGTCCCATCAGGCCGGAGGCTTCTCCGAGATGACGCTCCACGATGTGCCTCGGAACCCACACATCGAAGAGCCCGATCAGGATAAAAGCTCCGGGCAGAATTTTCACCATGGTGAGGAGAAAACTTCCCAGGTTTTTTCCCATGCGAATTCCGGTTTCGAAGCCGGTCAAGGCGGATACGGCGATGAAAACAAGGCATAAAAAACAGACTGTAAGCGAGATGATGCGGCCCGCTGCGCCTCCCGAACCGGAGCCGGCGCGTTTGTTTTTATCACCCGGCCGTGGGCCACCTGGATGCCCATCACCAGGCCGCTGATCGGCTTCTCCCGGCATTCCAGCAGAACCGCCGGATGTATCCTGGTTCACCACAGCTCTCCAAAGTACAATCCGGTTACAAGGGCGACTATAAGGGCAAGCACCAGGCTGATGAGATTCCGCACCAGTGCGACCCGCATTCCCGTGTAGGCCTGTTCCACCGGCAGGGTCGCCACGCCGACCATCATGAGGGTCGTCGTGAAGGCGGAGAGGACCATGTAGGCCACGCCCTTCGCATGGAGGATCCCGCTCAGGGGAAACGCGATGAAGCCGGGAATCATGGTGATCGAACCGAAGAGTGCGGCAATCCCGGCGGCGGTCCAGATACCGCGGCCGCCCAGATATTCCAGGATAAGCCGATCAGGAATGAGCGTGAGGGCAATCCCGACGAGGACCAGCATCAGGGAAAAAGCGGGCACCAGGCGCGAGAACTTCTTCCAGGCGATTTTCAGGGCCTGCGCGCTTTTCCGCCGGCTCTTGATGAACGACAGAAGCAGGCACAGACCAGTAAGAATATACAGAAGGTACATAGTAATTTTTACCATTATTTGAAAAAAACTATCAATGCCCGGCTCGTACTCCTTGACCATTCTCATTTTTGATAATATTATCTCTATACCATTATCAATATTGAGAAGGGTTATATGAAAACATCGAAGATAGATGCAATTCTGCACCCGGTGAGGCTGAGGATCATCACCGCGATACAGGACAGAGAAATGACGCCGCAGCAACTGAAGCAGGCGATTCCGGATGTCCCGCAGGCGACACTCTACCGGCACATCGCGGTGCTCGAACGGGAGGGTATCCTGAAGCTGATCGCGGTCAATCCCGTCCGCGGAGCAAACGAACGGCTGCTTGCCCTGAGCGGACCGGCTGCCGCCTCCATAACAGAAGAGGAGCTGGTGCAGGCCGACCGGGGAGACCATCTGCGCTACTTCACCTCCTTTGTGATCTCTCTGCTGAAAAGCTTTGAACGAAGCCTCGAAAGTGTTGAAGATATCCGGGAGATCACCGGCAGGATCGGATATCACACTCACCCCGTGTATCTGAACGGTGAGGAGCTCGCGGATTTTTCCAGGGAGTTCAATACCCTGATCCGGAAGTATTCGGCGCCGGAGCGGAATGGAACTGACCGGAACACGCAGGGCCGGATCCCGCCGGACCGGAAGGAGTGGATCCCGCCGGGCCCGCTGGACCGGCGGGAGCGTTACCTGCTGTCCACCATCCTGATGCCGGCGGCGGACAGACAAACAACTGAAAAGAAGGAGAAAACAAATGAATGAATACGGAGTAACGACATTCAGTATCCTGGCGGCCGCCGGGTTCCTCGGAGCGCTGGCGGTCATCCCTTACTCTCTCGAGATGGCCGCTCAGAGCCCCCTCGTATCACAGACTCAGTCGGTAAGCGAGATTCGAATGCTGCCGCAGCTCCTGCAGGCACTGGTAATGGCCCTCTTCGTGAGCGGGATCGGTCTGCTTGCGGCGAAGGCCGTCGGATTACCGATCTGGAGCAGGACTGGAGTACTTCCCGCAGCGGCGATAGCCGGTATTGCCGCAGCCGGGATACTGCTCGGCCTTGAGCTGCTGGTCTTCCTGCCCCGGATGCCGGCTGAATTGGCCTCAGCGGACATGAACATCGCCCTCTGGAAAAGGTTCACGGCATCGTTCTACGGCGGGATCACTGAAGAGCTCCTGATGAGGCTGTTCATCATGTCCGGCCTTGTCTGGCTTCTGCGTTTCCTGTGGCACACTCCCGAAGGGACTCCGGCAACCGGGGTCGTCTGGGCTGCCATCATCATCACGGCAATTCTGTTCGGACTGGGGCATCTGCCGGCAACTAAAATGATCACCGCTCTCACGCCCCTGATCATCACCAGAGCCATTATCCTGAACGGCCTGGTCGGCATTTTGTGCGGTTGGCTCTTCTGGAAGCACGGATTGATCGCCGCCATGACAGCGCATTTCAGCGCCGATATCGTGCTGCACGTGATTACACCGCTTCTGACCGGCCGGGGCTGAGCGCTGTGTGCGATACAGCACACAGACCCTGCAGTCTGTTACACATCGCGAATTTATGTTCATTATATTAAACTTTTTCTTGACCACTGCACAAAGCTCACGTACAATACAAGTATAGAAGGAGGATGCATATGGCCAAAGGTTTCACCCTGGCGGTCCTGCCATGGGTCTATATCGGAAAGTATACAGAAGATGAGAAATGGGTCGGGAAGTTCGATGAGAAGCCGCACAAGTCCCCCGCTGAAGAAGCAGCTATGGACGACGATGAACGCACAGCGCTTCAAGAGCAGCGCAACTCCTTCCCGGAGCTTCCGCTGGTGAACTACACCACCCAGTACGGAATGGGATGCTTTGAGGGTATGAAGGCTTTTCCCCAGAAGGATGGTACTCTTAAACTATTCCGGCCGGACCAGAACGGCCAGCGGTTCCATGACTCGATGGTCGGTCTGAAGAGTCCCGGCTTCCCGGTGGACATGTTCGTCGATGCCGCCAAAGGAGTGGTCAGGCGGAACAGGGAACTCGGGTTTTCCCCGACGTACGATTCTGCATGGGAAAAGGACGACTTCCTTTCGGCCGAGTCCATTTACATTCGGCCCTTCAGTTATTCCGAACCAGCCATCGGTCTCGGTATCAGCAAACACCCGTGGGTGGTCTTTGCCGCTACTCAGGTAGGGGCCTATTTCAAGCCGGGCAATCACAAGGGGCTGGTAACCGACAAGATCCGCGCATTCAAGGGCGGTACCGGCTGGATAAAATGCGACGCCAACTACGTGGTCCCGATTCTGGCCAAGAAAGAGGCCGAAGCTCAGGGATACATGGAAGCTATCTTCCTCGATGCGGAGAGCCGCACCTACCTGGAAGAGGGTTCCTCGTCCAATATTTTCGTCCTGCTGAAGAACGGAACATTGGTCACCCCGGAACTCGGGGACACCATTCTGCCGGGTATCACCCGTAAGACGATCCTCCAGATCGCCGAGGACATGGGAGTCAGGACCGAGGAGAGGAAAATCAGTATCCAGGAGGCGATGCAGGAAGGCAAGGAGTGCTTCGTTTCCGGCACCGCGGCGGGTCTCAGCTACATCGAGTCCATCACGTACAACGACTCAACCGTTGTCTTCAACGGGGGCAAGATGGGCGAGCTGTCCGAACAGCTTCTGCTGACCCTCAAGGGGATACAGTACGGCAAGATTGAAGACAAGCACGGCTGGATGTTCCCGATCGATTAGAAAAAAATACCGGTAAATATATAATTACGGCTGGTCCTTTCCATGTAATGGGGGACCAGCCGTTTTTTTCTGAGAAAAGCGCGCCGGATTCAGTAACTGAGTTCAATCCGGGTATGACTGGCTGGCTACAGTCCCAGCTCGAGCCGCCGCATGTCGATAGGTATGTCGGTGTAGATCTGCAGGTCGTAATCTCTCTGCGGGTAGAGGAGATTGCGCTGGTTGACATAGGCAAGATTGGAGAGTCCCGTCCGCTCGAGGGTCTCCGGATTACGGGTCAGACGGTCGAAGTACCGGCTCGAATCGGAGAACTGCACCATTGCCTGGGAATAGTATTCTGCCAGTCCGGTCTTCCGGTACAGATTGTAGTAGGTCACGCCGAGATTGTTGCTGGCTCTCATGAGGTTCTCCACCAGGGCCCGATGGTCCTGCCGCTCGTCGATGAGCAGCGGTATCTCGCGCTCCAGTTCCCGGCCGAGCAGTTCGACGAGGTGTGAGTAGTAGCCCTGGGCGGATTGAAAGTTGCCCCGTCTGAAGAGGGTGTTGGCAGTGGCGTACATCAGGTTCGGGTTCGTCGAAAAAGGCCCGGCAGACCGCTGGAACTTCAGCAGCGCCAGCCGGTACTCACCGTTCCGGTACGAGATGAATCCCTGCTTGTACTTCATTTCAGGAGAGTCGAAGCCGTTCCTCTCGGCCTGTTCGTAGTAATTTTCCGCTTCTCCGTACTCGCCGCTCTGGTAGTAGTATATGTCCGCAAGATCGGCATAGATTTTTCCGAGCTCAGGAGATGTTTCGATCAGCCGCCGGTCGAGTGACTGTTCGTACAGCTGAATGCCCTGGTTGTACTGTGCGCGGGCGTCCAGGTACTTCCGCTGCCCGTAGAGCAGTTCGCCGTACCGCCGGTGGGTGTCGACCTTCATTTCGATCCGCTTCTTCGTCAGCGGAGAGATATTCTGCATGAGACTGAGGGTGTGGCTCAGCGCCTTCTCCTCATCCTGCCCCTCTTCGGTCATGTGAAAAAACCTGGCCAGCTGGTAGTGGGTCTCCGGAAGGGTGTCATCCACGTTCTTCGCCCGCAGCAGTACATCACGCACGTCTTCCATGCGGTTCTTGTCGATCAGGTATCCGCCGAGCTCGGTGTATGCTTCAGGGTCCACTTCAACCTTGGGCCGTATGTCGTAGTAGTTTTTCAGATTCAGGACCTCGTCCTGGTTATCGGTCCGGATAAAATAACGGAGCATCCGGAAGAGCAGGGTATCGCTGATCCCGTAGTTTTCCATGAGAACGGCGTACATGAAGCGGGCCCGGTCGTATTTCTGCGGATCCTCCCCGCCCCACTCGAGATAGGTGTCTCCGAGCAGGAGACTCGCCTCGTAATCCCGGGGCTCTTCAGACAGGAATTCTTCCAGAATACCGGCGGCTTTGGGATAATTGGCAAGCTTCTCGAGCTCGAGCCCCGCGTAAGCGAGAGTTCCTTCCTTATCGAGGGGGTAAAAATTCAGCAGCTGTTCGTATTTCTCTTCTGCAAGGGTCCACTGTCTCTGTTCCTCATATCCTTCGGCATACCGGAAGAACTGTTTTCGCATAACCATCTGATCGAGTCCGCGCTGGAAGTAACTGTTCGCGGATAGGTATTCCCGCTCTTCGAGCTGTTCATACCCCTGGTTGTACAGGTGCAGAGCGTAGAGCGGGCGGTACACGAAACGTATTCCCAGGAAGATGAACAGGCCGACGACGGCAGCGCTGAGAACGATGGTCCGCAGCATGGGGAAGATTCGGTAACGGAAAGCGTAGGCAAAGCTCTCCTTCTCCGCTTCGAAGGCCGCCCCGGTCTTTTTTTCATACTGGCTGGGTATTCGAATCCGCTTCCCGGTAATTCTGCTGGTTATCTGGGCGATCTCTTTCGGGCTCTTGCGCTGAACGAGGGCTTCTATCAGGCTTCTCAACGGCGGTCCAGAGAGTCCGCGCTCGCCTATCTGCTCTTCGATGATGAGCTTGAGGTTCCTCGGCAGTGAGACGAGGGTCTCACGCATCGTCTTGAACTCTTCATCGGAGAGCTGGATAGGGGCCTCTTCTTCCCCGGCCATGGGAACTCCCGCCTCTTCGGGCACGGCGGCTATTTCCTGTTCCCCTTCTTCGAGGACCCCGAACTCCTCGCCGAGGTCTCCGAGGTTGAACTCGTCAATCTCGAATTCACCCTCCTCGAATTCCTCCTCGGGCAGTTCGAGCTCTTCGAGCCGTCCTTCCTCGCCGGCCTCTATCTCTTCGCCTATCCCTTCGCCGGACAGTTCGATCTCCTCTCCGAAAGCTTCGAATTCCTCTTCCGGAGCTCCGGGAGTCTCCTCGAAGCCTTCCAGTTCGATCTCCTCTTCGGCGGCTCCCGGGAGCTCGAACTCTTCAGCTTCGAATTCTTCCGCCTCTAATTCTTCCGAGCCGAATTCGGGGGCTTCGAATTCTTCTGTTTCGAATTCTTCCGCCTCCAACTCCTCCGCTTCAAACTCCGGCGTTTCGAATCCGCCCGCTTCGAGATCCCCTTCTTCGAACTCCGCCGGACCAGCTTCCGGGAATCCCTCCACCGGCGCTTCGGGTGTCTCTCCCTCTTCAAAGTCCGCTTCTCCGAAGCCTTCCTCTTCGAATTCGGATACGCCAGGAACTTCTTCCAAATCGCCTGCACCGAATTCCTCTTCGCCGATTCCGGCTTCTTCGAATTCCTCCTCTTCGCCGAATTCGGGAAGGGGGAATTCCCCTTCAGGCGCTTCAGGAACGGCTTCTTCAACTTCCTCTCCACCAGCGGCAAAGTCGGGTATTTCTCCTTCGCCGAAGAGATCCTCATCGAGTTCGAACTCTTCGGGGAGTGAGAAATCCTCCTCTTCCTCTACGCCGGACGGAGCGGCTGTTTCAGCTTCTTCACCTTCCTCCGGAAATTCCGGAATCTCCTCTATCTCTTCTATCTCTCCGAGCTCTTCTAATTCATCTTCCGGAGCTGCCGCTTCTTCAAACTGCCCGGCTGACGGCTCCTCAAAAACCGGTTCTTCAAAACCGGGTTCTTCCGGGCCGGGCCCCTCAATGCCGGGCTCTTCGAATTCAGCTTCTCCTAAGCCCGGTTCCCCGAACTCTCCGCCGGCGATCTCTTCCGCCGAAGCCTCCTCCGTTACGGGGGCCTCTTCAAACTCCTCGAATCCTTCGAGACCCTCGAGCCCTTCGAAGCCTTCCAGGCTTTCCAGGTCTTCAACCGCCCCGGCCTCTTCAAGGCCTCCGGCCGGTTCGGCCTCTAGACCGGACGCTTCTTCTGCCGCCGGTCCGGCCTCTTCAGCTCCTTCAGGAAAGATATCCTCGAAAGAAACCTCCTCCGGAATCTCACCGGGTACTTCTACCGGTGCCTCCGGAGCGAACTCCTCCGGGAATTCTTCCGCCTCACCGCCGAACTCCGCCCCTTCTTCGCTCGCTTCTCTTTCTTCGCCCGCCTCTTCTCCGAACTCCTCGCCGAATCCTTCCAGCAGCTTGCTGAGTTCCTGGTCCTCCTCGTGTTCAGGAGGTGAAATTTCGGGGAGTTTCAATCCGCGTTTCTCAAGAATCGCAGGTTCGTCGGCGAGATGTATTATTTCGGATTTGAGTCGTTCCAGGTCCTGTAATTCGGGCATACTACTACCTGTTTCCAGTTTCGGACATGTGGTAAAGGAAGCTTAGTTTTTCCTTCAAATTATAGCGTATATAACCGATTATCAGTGTGAGAGAATGTTAATGACATATCACACACGTCTGATCATATGCAGTATACTCTTTGTCATCGCAGGATTACAAGGAATCTCCGCTGAGCACTTCGAGACGCTCGACATGCATCTGACGATCGAACTGAAGACACAGGGTACCGGACCCGAATTGGTGAATGACCGGGTCCTCTTCTCCTATTCGTCAAGGGAACCGACCAGGCTTGTCGGCATTGCCTTTCTGCATGAAGATTTCCGCACCATTCATCCCTTTTACCGCAATCCGCAGGGAGTGTTCGTGCTGCCGTATGTCCCGCCGGCCGGATCCGAAGAGCTGGTCTACCGTCTCATTGTGGACGGCATCTGGATGCAGGATCCGTATAACCCGCGAACGGCAAGCCTCCCCGGCGGTATTCCCTGCTCGATTTTCAGTCTTCCCGCTGTACCCCGGGAGGAACTTCCCGTCACGACGACCGCGGAAAACGGCCGGGTGGTCTTCCGTTACCCCGCTGATTCGGCGAACAGCATCACGGTGGCCGGAGATTTCAACCACTGGGATCCCTACATGTACAGCCTCAGACGCGATCCTTCCGGAGAAGATGTTTATTCACTCTCCCTGCCGCTTCCCCGCGGAACCTACCACTACTACTTTGTCGTGGACGGCAGACGGGTCATCGACCCGGCCAATCCGCTCACCATCAGGAAGAACGACGGCAGCCTGGTCTCGGTTCTGAACGTGGGAGGCTGATCGCTCCGCTCTTATCGCTCCACTTTGAATTCAATCCGCCCTGATCTCACCCATGTCTATTCTCATTCCGCCCCATTCACGGTAAAAAAAAGGATCTCCTCCCCGATGTGGTCCCGGCTCTCCAGAACCGTCTCATATCCCTGAGGAAAAGCTGCCGCCGTGACCACCGATGAGCGTCCCTCCCAGAACAGTTCGAGGAATTCTCCGGTCAGACAGACCGTCGCCCCGTAGCGAACGCCGGTATTCCTGATACGCTCCGGCAGGGCGGTGGCAAAAAGCTCCTCCGTCTCGGCGGTGAACTCCGCACCGTTGGCCTTCACGTCGACCCACAGGTCGGCTCCGCCGAGTCTGGCCTCCCAGACGTCGAAGAAGGTGTCTCTGCAGATGGAGAATCCGCAGAAGGTGTCCCCGACCTCAATCAGTTCCGCATCTCCCAGCCGTCCGGAATCAAGCCCCGCCACATCTCTCTCGAAAGGGGTCAGATAGACCTTGTCCTGGGCATAGATCACTTCTCCTTCCGGTCCGTACACGAACAGCCGGTTGTAGAGGCCGGCGCCGGTTGAACCTGTGCCTGATTCTGATGAACCTTTCCCTGATCCCGGAATACTATTACCGGCCCCGGATGAACCGTCGCCGGCGATGAAGGCTGTGCCCGCCACGATCCAGATTCCATAGCGCTCAGCGGCATTTCCCCAGACCCCGTCCATGATCCGCCGTACCTCCGGCGACTGCCGGATGAAGTATTCCCGCAGCCCCACATCCTCACCATAGAGCTGCTGAATCAGGGCGAGCCCTTCATCCATCGAATCGATCGCGTCGAGCTCGTCCGCCAGGGGCAGGACGGACAGAAACACGTTGGTGTATTCGGGGAAAATGATGCACTCGGCACCTCCGCGCACAGCGGCTTCCACCAGGCCCTCGACGTCAGCCTGAAAACTTGCGGCATCGCGGTAGACATCCCTCTCAACCTCGTACTGGACCAGGGCGAAGCGGGTCTCGGTCCAGGCGGTCCCGACGGCCCCGGCGAAGAGCATGAGACTCAGACACAGAGTGCAGAAACGGTATGTTTTTTTCATTCCCCGGACCTCCCTTCCTGTCCAATTCATAGCCACTGCTGCAGCCCCGATTCAGGTCACGTTTCGAGGGCGCAGGGTATTTTTTCCGTTACCCCTTTCATTCTGCCTCAAAATTTACCATATTGAAAAGGTGAGGTATAGAAAAAAAGCAACGGAGGAATCAGATGAAGCAAAGCGAATTCCTTATTGAGCTCGATCTCGTGATAGATGAAGCGCAGACCGGGCTGCTGGCCACGGTGGATGGAAGCGGCAGGCCCCATATGCGCTGGATGACCCCTGCCCTGCTGAAGGACCGGCCAGGTGCGATCTACGCCGTTACATCCAAGAATTTCGCCAAGCGGGAACAGTTGGATAAAAACCCGAAGGTGCAGTGGATGTTCCAGTCCCGATCGCTGAATAAGATCATCTACCTGGACGGGACCGTGAATCTGGTCGACAACAGCTCCATGCGCAGCGAAGTGCTGGAAGTAGTCGGCCCCCGGCTCAGGGTTTTCTGGAATATCAATACCGATGAAACCAGCCTTATCGTGCTGGAGACCGTTATGGAATCGGGACTACTGTTCCTGCCGATGAAGGGCGCCAGGGAACAGGTCAAATTCTGAGTGGAGCGAATCATGGCTGAAAAGAAACTGATAGAGAAATACGGAAAGAAGAAGAATCTCGAACTGCTCAGGATGGTACTGCTGATCCGGCGCTTCGAGGAACGTGCGAGCCAGGCCTACGGCCTGCGCAAGATAGGCGGCTTCTGCCACCTCTATATCGGAGAAGAAGCGGTAGCCACCGGGGCGATCGGCGCGCTCGATCTGTCGAAGGACTACGTGGTGGCCGCCTACCGTGACCATGGACATGCCCTGGCGGCGGGAATGGACCCCAACGCCGTGATGGCCGAGCTCTTCGGCAAGATCACCGGATGCTCCCGGGGCAAGGGCGGCTCCATGCACATGTTCGACCGGGAAAAACATATGTTCGGAGGGAACGGCATAGTCGGCGGACAGATTCCGGTGGCAACCGGGGTCGGACTCAAGATCCGCTACCGGAAGGAGGACGGCGTCGTGCTGGCCTTCTTCGGCGACGGGGCGATCCATCAGGGTTCCTTCCACGAAAGCATGAACCTGGCCAAGATCTACAATCTCCCGGTTATCTACATCTGCGAGAACAATCACTACGGGATGGGCACCGACTTCAAGAGGGTTTCGGCGGTCCAGGATTTTTCCCAGATGGCTGTAGCCTACGATATCGAGGGTAAGCAGGTAAACGGAATGGACACCCTCGTGGTCTACGATGAAGTCAGCGAGATGATCAAGAAGGTCCGCAAGGAAGGCGCCCCCAAATTCCTGGAGATGCTCACCTACCGGTACAAGGGTCACTCCATGAGCGATCCGGCCAAATACCGGACCAAGGAGGAGCTGGAGGACTACAAGGGCCAGGACCCCCTCATCATTCTGAAAAAACAGCTGGTCGAGGCTGAACAGATCACGGAAAAAGAGTTCGAGAAGATGGACAAGGAGATACGGGACCTGTGCAGTGAAGCGGTGCAGTTCTCCGAAGACAGTCCGGAACCGGAACTGAGCACCCTCTACGAAGATGTCCTGGTGGAGTAAAAGGAGCGAAGCATGGCAACGATTATGATGCGTGAAGCGATACGGCAGGCAATGCAGGAGGAGATGGAACGGGACGAGAACGTCCTCCTGATGGGTGAAGAAGTCGCCCAGTACAACGGCGCCTACAAGGTCAGCCAGGGTCTCCTGGATACCTTCGGACCCGAGCGGGTCATCGACACCCCCATTTCCGAGGAGGGCTTTACCGGAATGGGTATCGGGGCGTCTATGGCCGGCCTGCGGCCCATCGTCGAGTGGATGACTTTCAATTTTTCCCTGATGGCCATCGACCAGGTGATCAACAACGCCGCCAAGAACCTCTACATGTCCGGGGGGCAGATGAAGAATCCCATCGTGTTCCGCGGTCCCAACGGACCGGCGGAGTACCTGGCTTCCCAGCACTCCCAGGCCCTTCAGTCCCTCTACGCCCACGTTCCCGGCCTCAAAGTGGTGGCACCGTCCACCCCCTACGACGCCAAGGGGCTGCTGAAGAGTTCGATCCGGGACGACAATCCCGTCCTTTTTCTCGAAGCGGAACTGATGTATTCCTGGAAGGGGGAGGTCCCTGAAAAAGAGTACCTGGTCCCCCTCGGCAAGGCGGACATCAAGCGGCAGGGCGGCGACGTGACTCTGATCTGCTACTCCAAGCCCGTACGGATGGTCCTGCAGGCGGCCGAGGAACTGGCCAAACAGGGGATCGAGGCGGAGGTTGTGGACCTGCGTACGATCCGTCCCCTCGACGAAGTCACGATCTACAGTTCGGTCCGTAAAACCAACCGCTGCGTAGTGGTGGACGAATCCTGGCCCTTTGCCTCGGTGGGGTCCCATGTGGGTTGGCTGGTGTCGAAGAACTGCTTCGATTACCTTGACGCTCCGGTAGAACTTGTATCCAGCGAAGACGTCCCCATGCCGTACAACCACACCCTTGAACTGGCGGTCCAGCCCTCTGTGGACAAGGTGGTCCGGGCGGCGAAATCGGTCCTGTACATCAAGGACTAGGATACGCGGGTATGCACAGCGATACGAAAGGAGAACACTTATGGCAGAAAAAATGTTGATGCTGGCGCTCTCTCCCACCATGGAGGAGGGCACGATAGTAACCTGGCATAAAAAGGAGGGCGACACCGTCGCCTCAGGAGATACGGTCTGCGAGGTGGAAACCGACAAGGCCACCATGGATTACGAGTCCCTGCAGGAGGGCACCCTCCTGAAAATACTTGTTCAGGAGGGACAGTCCGCGAAAGTGGAACAGCCCATCGCCGTCATCGGCGAGGAGGGTGAGGATGTCACCAGTCTCATGAAGGAGATCGAGGCGGCGGCGAAGGAAGAACCCTCGAAGGATGAACCTTCGAAGGACGAATCCGCGGGAAAAGAGGCGCAGGCCGCTCAATCGGCTGCTGCTGAAAAGCCGGCAGAACCGGCAGCCCCGAAATCCCCCGCCGGAGCCGAATCCAAACCCGAATCCAAACCCGAATCAAAGGCCAAAGAGACCGGCGTAGCGGTCAAACAGGGCCCCGCCCCCGCTGGAGAAGAAACTCCCGCCGGCGGCGCGCCCCAGGCCGTCGGACCCGAAGACGCTGGCCGGATCAAGGCTTCTCCCCTCGCCCGAAATATGGCCGCGGAGGCCGGGATCGACCTCACAGCCCTGAGCGGATCGGGTCCCGATGGACGGATCGTCAAGCAGGACGTGGAGGAGGCGATGAAGAAGGGTATGCCGATCCGCGTGCCCGCCGGAGCAGCAACCGGATCCGGCGCTGCTTACGGCGCTGCCGCCGGCGCGGGAAGAGCAGCAAGCGCGGGATTCGCAGCCGGAGCAGCCGTATCCGCCACAGGCATCGATGAACAGCGCATACCGGTAGGCCGGAAGCGGGCGGTCATCGCTAAACGGCTCTCGGAATCCAAGTTCACCGCTCCGCACTACTACCTGAGCCTCTCGGTCTCACTGGACACACTGACCGAATCGCGCCGCAGCCTCAACCAGCAGAGGACCGCCCGCGGCGAATCCAAGCTCTCCCTGAACGCCTTTCTCATGAAGCTGACCGCCGAAGCTATCAAGCGCTACCCCATCATCAACGCCTCATGGGAGGAAAGTGAGATTCACGTCTTCGGCTCCATCGACATCGGCCTGGCGGTTGCCCTGGATGACGGGCTCATCACCCCGGTGGTGCGGAACTGCGGCGGCAAGGGAATAGTCCGGATCGACACCGAGCTGCAGGAGCTGATCGCCAGGGCCCGTTCCGGGAAGCTGACCCCGGAAGAGTATACTGGGGCCACCTTTTCCATCAGCAATCTCGGTTCCTACGGTATCGAGGAGTTCACCGCCATCATCAATCCTCCCGCCTCGGCCATTCTGGCCGTCGGAGCGGCTGTAAAGCAGCCGGTAGAGCTTGATGACGGGTCCATATTTTTTGATAATAGGATGAAGATCACGCTGTCATGTGATCACAGGGTCATCGACGGGGCCGTGGGGGCCGAGTTCATGGGCGCCCTGAAGAGCATCATCGAAGACCCGCTGCACGCACTGGTATAATCGAGGAGGAAATATGGACTACGAATACGATCTGGCGGTCATCGGTTCCGGACCCGGCGGATACGTGGGCGCCATCAGGGCGGCCCAGCTGGGGCTCAAGACAGCCGTCATCGAGAAGCACAAGGCCGGCGGGGTCTGTCTCAATATCGGATGCATCCCTTCCAAAGCCCTCATACATCAGGCGGAGATTTTCCGCTCGGTACCGGATCTGGAAAAAATGGGCGCCTCCGTGGACCTGTCAGGCTTCGACTACTCCGCGGTTCAGGCGGAGTCCCGGAAAGCCGCCGACGCACTCTCGAAGGGAGTACAGTTTCTCCTGAAAAAAAACAAGATCGACTACATTGAGGGAACCGCCGAAATAACCGGACCCAACGAAGTAACCGTGGACGGTGAGCGGAAAATCCAGGCCGCCCACATCATGATAGCTACCGGCTCGCGGCCCCGGGAACTGCCGGGCTTCGAATTCGACGGGAAGACTGTCATGAGCAGCGACGACGCCCTCATGATGACGAGTCTGCCGAAGAGCATGATCATCCTGGGCGCCGGAGCCATCGGCTGCGAGTTCGCACACATCATGTCCGCCTTCGGCGTGGAAGTCCAGCTGGTGGAGATGCTCGAACACATTCTGCCCACCGAGGACGCCGACACCGCCCAGATCCTGGCCCGTTCCTTCAAGAAAAGGAAGATCAAAATGTACCCAGGAGCGAAGGCTTCCGCCCCGAAGAAGACGAAGGGCAAGGTGAGCATCGAGATCGAGGACAGGAAGGGCAGTCAGACCCTGGAGGCCGAGACCCTCCTCGTAGTAGTCGGCAGGGTACCCAATACCGAGGGGATCGGCCTGGATAATGTCGGTATCGCCACCGAGAAGGGAACCATCCCTGTGGGCGACTTCTACCGTACCAGCGTTGAATCCATCTACGCTGTCGGCGATGTGCTCAACTCCCTTCAGCTGGCCCACGTAGCCTCCAAGGAGGCCGAGATCGCCGTGGAGCACATGGCCGGTCAGGGTGAAGAGACCCGGATCGATCCGACGGTGATTCCTACGGCGGTGTACACCGAACCGGAAGTGGCCGGATTCGGACTTACCGAGGAGGAGGCGGTCAAACAGGGACACGAAGTGACTTCGGCTGTCTTCCCCTACCGCGGGGCCGGCAAATCGGTGGCCATCGACAAAACCGAAGGTCAGGTCAAGATCATCTACAATCCCAAGACGAACGAGATCCTGGGGGCTCGCATCATCGGGACCCAGGCCACCGACCTCATACACGAGCTTCTGCTGGCACGCCGTTCTGAACTTCTCACACAGGACATTTCCAGAATGATCCACGCCCACCCGACCCTCTCTGAAGCGCTCATGGAAGCCGCCCGGGCCGCGGAAGGCTGGACCATCCATGTGTAGAGAATGCCAATCATAGCTTAAGGAGGATTACTCATGGAGGAACGACAAGTAAGCAAGATGGGGGGCAACGTCATCACCCTGATCGGACCTGAGCTGCGGGTCGGGGACCGGGCGCCCGACTTCACGGTGCTGGATAACGACCTCCTTCCCAAGGGCCTCGATGATTTTCAGGGCAAAATCAAGCTGATCAGCGCAGTACCCTCCCTCGACACCAGCGTCTGCGACCTGCAGACCAGGAAGTTCAACGAATTCGCCGGAGATCTCTCCCCGGAAGTGGAAGTGCTGTCCATAAGTATGGACCTGCCCTTCGCCCAGAAGCGCTGGTGCAATCTCACCGGCTGCAGCCGTGTGGAGACCCTCTCGGACCACCGCTATGCAAATTTCGGCGAGAACTACGGGATCCTCATCAAGGAGCTCCGCCTGCTGAACCGAAGCATCTTTCTCCTGGACAAGGACGACAACATCCGCTACATGGAGATCGTCGAAGAGAACCACAACCAGCCGGACTACGACTCGGCCATGGAAGCCCTCCGCACCCTCTGATATCCTCTCGCTTTGATACCCGCCGCTCCCGCTATATAAAAAAACAGGCCGGCTCCCTCACGGGGCCGGCCTATCTACTTGGCATTTGATAAGCTTCCGCTATCTACTTTTTCTCATCGGCCTTGGCAGTCGAGACCTTCTCACGGTTCCACTGGATAAGGCCGAATGCAATAATCCCAACAGTCGAAAAGAAAATGATTGCCTGAGCAATTGCAACTAAGGTATCCGATGGGCTCACTTTCACTCTCCTACTTGAGCATATATTCTGATTTATTTACTCGTAAGATCATATCATAAAGATCGACTGCCGTGAAGGTTTTGTTTATCATTTTTTAGTTAATCCCACAGATATACCCGCCATTCTGTCGGTTCACGACCGACAAAACTCCATCCATTATAAGTGTTTATTTCGAGCCCGTCCGGACGGACATAGGTAAAGTGACCGCCGTAGTCGGCCACTACACTGTACTCCAGTGCTCCTGCCGAGGTCCCGGCGGACTGCCTGATGAAATCCTGCATCGCATGGAGAGCATCGAACCGATACTCCGTGGCGGTGCTGTCTATACCAAATGATGCAGCCAGGCCGGCGGTGAAGAGCTCTTTATCTCCGACCATTCCCGTGGACGGATCGAAGGACGGTCCCCAGTCGGTCTCCGCGAAAGCGCTGCGGACAGCTTCCCAGTCCACCTCTTCATACCTGTCGAGATAATGGCAGGCGATAGACTCGGCCAGACAGTACCCCTCTCCCCTGGATGCATCTAGAGTAGATCCGGTCGTACTCATCTCGAGCCACTGCTGTGAATAGGCCCGCAGCTCCGCACGTCCGGTGATGCCGGGGAATTCCGCATCCCCTTCAAGTCCGACCGCTGCAAGGAAGTTCTCCCGGGTCGAGAGTTTTTCCTCCATTCCCTGTTCATATTCACGGTCCCCGTATGAAGCGCAGCCGGTCCGCAGAGCGTGCTCTCTTACCGCCCAGGCATAGGCCTGATTCCCGGTCACCGGAACGCTTCCATCTTCCATTACTCCGAACCGCTTCACCAGTTCGTACTGCGCATACAGCTCGGAAGGCGCCGTAAGGAAGTAGCCGGAGTCCTCCTGCCGATAGGTCCCGAGCCCGGGATCCCAGATCAGTCCCGCCTTCTCCATGAGCACCCGGGCATCTCCCTGAGAAATTCCGAGGTAATCGGCGATGTCCCGGCTGAAGGAGCCGCTCTGATGCGGGACCATCAGCTTGCCGCCCTCCGTCCAGAGATGATGGGATCCGTCCCAGAGAATCGCCCCGTCACTGGTCAGTTTCCAATAGTCCCCTTCCGAACTGTAGAGCGAATGTATGCCGGCTGGTCCCGTCCGGCTATTCGCCAGCAGTGCCATGTCGAGAAAGAGCTGGGGATCGTTTGAAAATACACTGCTGCTGTACATCGGGTCCAGGATTATTCTACCGCCCATATCGGTGTGGGCCCGTACTGCGAGTTCGGTCTCGGCCCTGTTTATCTCTGAAAAAAATTGTTGGTCTCCATCCCGGTGAGCTTCATGCTGCAGAGTCAGGGCATGCGAAGCAGGATCCAGTCCGCCCGGGCTGTTCAGGTTCAGACGAATGGTTCGATTGCCGCCTTCATCGGCGGTAGTCAGCCCCCGGTAGTCAGCCCCTCTCAGGAAACGCAGCTCATCGGCGCCCCGCAGAATATCAGTTACCACTTTCCTGGCATTCCTGTCCCCGAAGGAGGCCTGGAACCGCAGAATCTGCGCTGCCAGGGTCTGCAGCTCAGCAGAGGAAAATTCCCGATCCGCGTACCGGTTTATCCTCCGCTGAATGATGTAATTTCCTGCGCCCTCTCCGAGAATAGCAGCATCGGAAAGGCTGAAACGGCGCCCGCCACTGCCGGCAGCGAAGAATATTCCGTCCGGATCCAGGTGGAGTTCCAGCAGACCGGTTCCTCCTGCCCCTCCCAGATTCAGGGTAGTCGAACCGGTGCAGAGGTATTCGAGTCCCGCACCGGCCAATCTTCCGCCTGTCCCGGCGGCTTTTTCCATCTGCTGAAGGTCATACTGTGAGAATCCATAGGTCTTATCCCGGTCGTACAGGCTGCTGCGGACATGATTGCCCGCGAGGGTTCCTGCAGCGGCATAGGCTAAGGCGAAGCTGCTCTCGCGGCTGCCGAGTCTCTCAAAAAAATCATCTGTGTCCCATTGAAGAGCACCGGCTTCAAAGGACAGGGCCGCAGCTGATGAGGTGAGGAACCGTTCTCCGGCGGTCTTTCCCAGAGAGGGGAGCATTCCTTCGAACGGGCCATCTCCATCGATCCAGCCCGCTGGTCCTTGCCCGGTTTTCCACAGCAGATCATTACCGGCCAGAGCACTCTGCAGGAGCGCCGTTTTACCAAATCCGAAGAGGGCGTCGCCGGCTGTGCTATAACCTCCAACCGCATCAGCTCCCCTGAAGAAGGCATCGTCCGCAAGTCCGGCAAGGATGCTCGCCGCTCCCGGAGAAAGAAAGAGGGCTGTTGCCGCCTGCATCCCCAGGTCGGCGAGGCTGCGTGCCGTCGGTGAACGAAAGAAACCGTCAGCCTTTCCGTCGTTATCATGGTCGTCGTCCCACAGCCTGCGGTCCCACACCGCTGTATCGAGGAGGCTCAAACCGCGGCTGAGCCGGAACTCGTTGCGGTAATAGGAGGTCATGATCCTGCCCACTTCTCCGCTTCCGGCACGCTGCACGAATCCGGGATTATCCGGGTCCATCTCCGGAGCGTATCCAACATGCCATGCGAAGAGGCCTTCGGTATCGCGATAGCTTTCATACTGTCCGGAGCTGAAAAAATCCTGCCGCCCGGTGAGAAAGAGCTCGCGGGTCGCCTCCGATACTTTTTCCAGAACTGTTTCCTCCGAACCGCCGTATCCACCGAAGATGAGACGGCGCTGTGCTCCGGCCTCTTCGAGGCACCGCTGATATATTACTTCCGCTTCCTCATACCCAGTTGCACTCTCCGCGCAGCTGCGTAATTTTCCGGCCCAGTTCATTTCGGGCAGATCGAAATCCCGATAGGCCCCGATCGCGTGCAGTTCCCTCTCCCGGGAGAAGAGGGTCACATCGATCAAGCTGTTCCGTTCGAAGGAGCCGCCGTTTTTACGGTACCCTGCTCCCTTCAGCACTGTATGGAGGGAAACGCGCACATTGCCGTTAGCAGACTCCACTGCGGCAGCGAGCTCCTTCTGGTGCCGCTCCATTATTCCGCTCATCTTCTCCAATCCGGTCTGAAAGGCGATCTCCTGTATCATCTCATCCGCCCGCTGGTACAACCGGTCTATCCGGGTTCGATACTCGGCAGCCGTGCCTGCTGAATAAACAGGTTCGCTCAGCGTGGTCGGCCCGGCCTCATCCAGGCTCTCATCAGCCGGGCTTGCCTGCGGAGCAAATACCGGCATGTCTGTTGGTATGCCCCGCGGGAAGTGGAATGCCGGAAGTCTTTCCAGCGGCACTGCAGTCAACTGCTGCTGCCAGCTGCCAGGATCTATTCCCAGCATGGAGATCCCCTCCGCCACTATTCCGCCGGCTTTTTCCGAAACCGCCTGTTCCATCCACCTCCGTCGCCCCTCCTCGAAGCGCCGCATCCGCTCATCCCACATCGTACGGCTGCTCCGGTACTCGCCTCTGAAAGCTTCTTCCCATTGGAAGGCTTCATTTTCGAGCAGTACCGTTTCCTCTTCCCATTTTTCCTGCCCGGCACGCAGATACAGCGCTGCGAGGTGTTCCTGCTGCCGGCGGGACCGAAGACGTCCTGCCTCTTCACACTTGATCCGGCACAGAAATTCGGTAAATTCACCCTTTTCTTCGAGAGTATGGAGTTCCAATAATCTGCTGTACGTCAAGTCATCAAAGTCCTGTGCCGCCGCGCGGAGGACTTCCGCGGCAACCACAGCCTCCGGGAGGCCATCCGGCGGATACCCGCCGAGCACCGCCGTCCGGAAGTCCCGAAGGGTGTCGGCTGATGCCTGTATGAGTTCATCATTCCTCCGTTTGAGAACGGTTCTCCGGTTCTCCGATGCCGAGTACAATCGGTCGAAGAATTCGAAGACCCCAATTGCCGTGCCGCCGGTATCCGGAACAGAAATATGTAATTCCCCGGCCGCCTGTATGAAATCCTCATCGACCAGTCCCCGCAGCAGGCTGTCACTGCTGCTCAGCTCATCCAGCCATTCTTCGGGAGTGTACTGTTGTGTCTGAAGGTACCGTTCATGCTCTTCAAGGTCCGTCAATCGATCATCCACACGGCGCAAATCGTCTATCCCTGCAAGGAACTCCCCGCGCTCCTCCCGGCCGCTCATCGGCTGCTCCTGCAGGCTCTTCCGCAGGGACCGGATATCGCCGATCTCCTTACCGACCTCGCCGGCTGCGGTCAGGAATCCTGCCGCAACGGCGGTCAGCGCGGCACCGCCCCCGAAGTTGAGCGTAGCATAACACAGTGTCGCAAGGCTTCCATAATAGGCTGCCTGTCCGTACAGGATCCCCCGCTCCGTTTTGAGACTGTCGATTTTTTCCCCTGAGGAATCCATAATTCCGTCGAAGAGGATCTGTCCGGTATCTTCCACCATTGCCCGATAGAGAAGAGTGTCCTCATCAGAACCGGACGACAACATCTCCGAATAGAGAGCGTAAAGCTCCTCAGTTTCCGAAAGACCGCAGATTCTTTTGTGGGCCGATTCAGCTGCAACCGAGAGGCATTCATCATCCGCATACCCGATCATATCCTTGAGTTTGCAGTACACCTGATTGCGGGATGTGCAGCCGGGATCGATCTCTCCTCCATAGTCGTGGTAAAAAGTGAGAGCCAGGTCCCGCAGTATTTCCGGCAGGCCCTCCTGATGGTGTGCGGACTTCATTGCGGCGAGGAATTCCGGACCGCTTTCCGTGCCTGCGGGAATGAGCTGCGCCGCCAGACGCTTCCCTTCTTCCATGAATTCATCACGCTTGAGAACGAGCTCCGTCCCCTGTGCCGCCAGGGTTCCGGCAGCAGCTTGTATCCGCCGTTGCAGTTCACGGCACGCCTTCTCGCGGCCGACGGATATAGTAAACTCCGCAAAAAGCTCAGATTCTTCGGCTGCTTCACGGGCCCCTTCGATTCGCTTCATCAGAAGGGCGTGCTCATCCGACAAATACCCGCAGTAGTCCGCGGACACCTGCAGCTCGTCCTCCAGTAGATTCTGCAGTTCCTTCCGCTCCGGACTGTCGAGAAGCGGCAGCAGCGGTTCCAGAAATGAACCGGCGGCCCCTTCGCCTGCAGCTTCTTCTCCGGTCCCTGCCAGCCAGCGGACCTGCGCTTCCAGATATGCACGTTCCCGTTCAGCTTGCTCAAGACGCTCCCCGCTCAATCCTGCCAGCAATTCGAACACTGCGCCATCGGCCCCATTGTCGAAGGGAGCGATTTCTCCGTATATATCCAGACTCTCCTGTATGAGCGCAGTATTGGATTCCCGGACAGTATCCCAGTAATCCCCGTCGTGCCCGATGAACAGATGACTCCCGGCTTCGTCTCTCATGGCTCGAGACCGGCTTGAAACCTGGAGAAGTCTTTCCAGTTCCTCCCGAAAGACTGTATTTCCCATTTGGGTCTCACGCATCAGCTGATTCTCAGCCGCCCGGCAATTCCGTTCAAATTCTTCAAAGCTTTCATCCCATTGCTCCCGCTTCTGCTCGATATTCTCGAGAAAGCAGCTCTTCCATTTCTCTTCCAGCTGGAGCAGCTCAGCGTACTTGTCATGGATCTTCCGACGTTCCGCTGAATACTGCTCTTCAACCTTCCGTTCCCATTCAATCCGCTTTGCAACCAGTGTAGCCTCCGCGGAACGCCATCCGGATAATCCCTGAAGATCCTTATCAGCTGACGACAGCATCTGCAGTTCCGCTTCCACCATGGTGAACGGAGCATCACTGCTGCCGCAGTCCTCTCTTCTGTATTCCAGTTCCGGCAGCACGTAGTGGCGGCTGAAGAGTTCGCCTACCTGCTCGCACTCACGCAGGTAGCGCTGCTTCTGCCGGGCAAGATCGGCTTCAACATCCGCCGTCTCCGCGCTTATACCGGCCGCACCGTCCGAAGGATGCAGTTCAGTCTTCCGTGGAACCAGTTCATCCCGGGCTGCAGCCTCCCACTCATTCATGAGATGGTGGAGCCTCTCTTCAAGATTCCGGTGATACTCATCCGCCATGCAGCGGCGTTCGTTCAGACCGGTCACATCTTCACTCAGCCGCCGTGAGAAGAACAGACTCTGGTCCCGGACGTAGGCACTGTACTCATCGACCGGGTCCGCGATCCGGCTTCCCCACGGTTCCACAGGTCCCGGCCAGCCGGCAGCCGCCGTAACTGCCAAGAGGAATGTCAGACTGCACATAGTTTTCAATCTCCGCATATACACCTCCTGTCCCATACAGAGGCGTTTCAGTTCACCATTGATTTAAACAGATGAAAAAAAAAGCAGATTATTCCATCCGCTCCTTGTGCAGTACAAAAGGAGGTGAGGAGATGCTGCAGAATGGAACACAGCTGCGGCTGTGGTTATTGTTGGCCTGTATCCTGTCGCTTTCATCCTCCTGTTCGGGAGAGAGTATGCATGAAGAGGACTACCGGGAACTGCTGGACCGGGGCAAAAAAGAGTTCTTCGCCGGCGATTACGATCGAGCGCTCGAAATATGGAGTTCCGCCCCCTCCGCTTATCCTTACAACTTCGTTATCGAAAAATGGAAGGCCAGGGCATACCTGATGAAGGACCAGCCTTCCGCTGCCCGTTCCCTGATATCTCCCTATCTGGAGCTTGCCCCGGAGTACCCCGAACTGCTGATGCTGCTCGGCAGATGCGAACTCGAACTCGGCAATCCGGAGAAGGCGTTGACCTTCCTTCACGAGGCAGCCGCATTCCTGCAGGGCGGCGTCGGTATATATCTGACCCAGGCGGACGCCTTCTTCCGGTTCGGCCTGTATCAGCGGGCGGAGCACGCCCGGAGAAAAGCTCATCTCCTGCTCAACATCGATGGAATAGCAGCCGGGACGGATGGATACCCGGCCGACGAGCCCCCGGAAGAGCAATCACCTTCCAACCAGGAGTACTCCGCTGATGAATAGCAGATGTCTGCCTGCAGGGACATTTCTCCTTCTCTTCCTGCTCGTACTCCACATCCCTGTATTCGGAACCGAAGCGGTCCGCAGAGTAAGTATAATCGCGGCGATCGAGAGCGCAGTCATGAGCGATCCTCACATGGACTACCTGCGCAGAACATACACCGAAGAGATGAAACGCAGGAGTTCCTTCATCCGGCTGCACATGCCGTCATTTACGGTCGGTTATTCAGGCAGAGAGTCATACGGACTTTTTGCTCCCTATTCCCTCACACACACGCTGTCGGCGGGTATACAGCTGCCGATTGCAGCCGCGGACTCTTCCTCCCGTCTTGTTGAAAGGGAACACCTGCTGGAGCTGCGGAAGCTTGAACTCATGATGACCGAAAGAAGATACGACCTGATTCGGGAGATTCTCTCGCTTTCACTGGAACTTCTTCTGTATCGCCGGGAGATCGATCTCTATTGCCGGCTGCTGGCATTACAGAAGAGCAGATTGGAGACATCATCATGTCTGCGGGAACTCGGGGAAATAAGCGCTGGAGAGTACAATTCCATACTCATCGAGACCAGGCAGCGCCGTCTGGACCTTGAAGGAAGTGAACTGCAGCTTGCCGGACTGCGGCGCAACTTTTCGGTCCTGGTCTGCACGGATGCGGAGGAGCTGTACCGTCCGGAAGGAAATTTGCGAGGCAAATCTCCGCCTCCAATGGACGGAGAAATTCCCGGTGAGATCGATTTTTTTCAGAAGAATGCACGCACGGGAAATATACGGCTGCGGGAGACTATCATCGAAAGAGAATCCCTCGAGATCGACGCCGCACGGCGGCGGAGACGGTATATTCCCGCAGTTGATCTCTTCGGTGCATTTCAGCTGACTGGAGAACTGTTTCCGCCCCACCTTCCCGCCTTCAGTATCGGCGTACACATCAGCTCTTCCGGACCGCTTCTGCGTATGGAAGCCGGTGACCGGATAGAGAGGTCGAGATCGGCCTATCTGCAGGAACCCTCTTCGGAGATGAGAATCGATACAGGGGCATTATTCCGGGAAGTCTGCACTATCGATTCCGAGATCTCCTATTCCGAGCGGCAGCGGAGATGGAGGGAGACACAGGTCGAAATCCAGGTGAAGCGTATATATGGCGAGATACTAATGCTGCACAAGCGTCACGAACTATATCTCCGCAGGGCGGATGCAGCCGCCGATGAGCTGTCCCTGGCCGGACGCCGGAAGGCGCTCGGTCAGATCTCACTCCGGGAACTCATGGAGACTGAAATTAATTTTACAAAATACCAGCTGGAAGTATACCGGAGCTGCACCGATTGCTGCCTGAAGGAACTCGATCTGATGCTGGTATGCGGCCTGGAGGAGTACCTCCCGGTTCTCGTCCGCCGCTACATAGATTCCGGAGAGACAGAAGATGCTTCCCATTAGAAACAGCTGCTGCCGCCTCTATCCTTCCGTCATCCTTATCTTGCAGGCGGTACTTCAGTTGCCGGGCTGCTCAGCCTCGATACGGGAGGCTCCTCTCAGCCTTCCGGAAGCTGTCCCCGTGAATGTCGTCTCTGTTCAGCGCAAAAGGTTCAGCCGTCCGGTTACTTCGCATGGTACCGTGGTGTGCCTCGACAAACGGATTATCCCCTGCAGGACGGAAGGGGTGGTCTCGGAGATAATGGTCATGCCCGGACAATCCGTCACCGGAGGTGAAGTCATCGCCCGGATGGATTCTGCCTTCCTCGAACTGGAATATGAACGTCTGGAAAATCAGGCCGACAGGATGCGGAACACCTTGATGAAGAGACGGCAGGAGCAGCGGCTTGAACGGCAGAAGGCCGAAATACGGCTGATCGAAATCGATCGTCTCGAACTCCGTCTGCGCAAAGCGGAACGGAAGCTGGAAGAGACGCAGAAGACTTACAGCACAGAGAGGGAGCTTCACGCAACCGGTTCCATATCAGATGTCAGACTGACCGAATACCACAACCGTCTTCTGGACGCAGGCGAGTCCGTACAGGACCTGAGACACCAGCTGGCGGAGTTGAATATCGGTCTCCGGGATATGGATTTCCAGAAGGCCGGATGCAGTCTTCCGTCCAGCGGGACCGAGCGCAGAGAGACTTATCTGCAGCTACAGGACAGTGTCGCCGGCCTTCAGGTGACGGCGGCCGAGATAGATCTGCGGACTGCAAAGCTCGAACTCGACCGAATGCGGAAGATGATCGATTTCTGCACTATCCGCAGTCCCGGAAGTGGTGTGATATCCTCCGTTCACGGTACGGAGGGAGCGTACCTCTCAAGGGGAAGCTCAATCTGTACTCTTATGAATCCTGCAACTCTCTTCGTTCGGTTTGAGCTCGCTGAATCACAAGCCGCGTTCATCAGAACAGGTACGGCGGTCCGTATAGCCGGACCCAATCTGGCTTACGCTTTGAACGGTTCAGTTACCCGCATATATCCTGAAGTCGATTCCCGTTCCAGAAGCATCTCCATGCTCTGTTCCATCGAAGACGCTCCGGAAGAGCTGAATCCGGGAATGTTCGTCGCGGTCTCGATAATCGATCAGACTGAGAGGTTGTTGTTCGCTCTACCGAAGAACTGCCTGAAGGGAGACAGCGGACCGGAACACGCAAGATTTTTCACCGTGAAAGAGGGGAAGGTCTTCGAACGGACTCTTCAACCGGCGGCTGTATCCGAAGAAGAGGTCTTCTTTGCTGAAGGGCTGATTGAAGGAGATCTGGCGGTCCTTCATCCGCCTTTTACCCTGAAAGATGGTTATCCTGTCCTTGTTCCGGATACCGTAAATCAAGGAGGTAACAAATGACGCTATTCAATCAACAGCCGGCCTGCCTGTATGATCGGTGGGGGGCATGCTGTAGTCTTCCGGGACCAGCCTTAGGCCCCCTCCGTTTGAGCCGGCTTCTCACCTTACTGGCTGCGGCGCTGCTTTTCGGGCCGGGCTGCAGCCTGCACATGAAGGGATATGAGCAGGAATTTATCGAGGCGACAGTGCCCGCGGAACCGTACTCCGTTCTTCCTTCCGGGACATTCCCGGAAATCAGCTTTCGAACCGAACCGGATCAGGCGGCGGCGGAGGCAATCTTTTCAGTCTCCTGCTGTTCCGGTAATGTGAGCGGCTCCTGTACATGGTCTGGGCAGCGGCTGATCTTCAAACCCGATTCCGCGCTGTCGCCGGGGATCACGTACAGGATGACCCTTGCCGGTATGATGCCGGACAATCAGGGAAGACGGTATCCAGTCGCCTTCTCGCTTCCATTCTATTATGCCGGCAGGTCCCGGACCGCTCCGGTTTTTCTGGAGGAGTCTCCTCCCTCCGGTTCCCGGCTCGACGGATCTGATGCTTCCGTTCGGCTCGAGTTTCGCTCGCCTGTCGATCCGGTTGAAATCGAGGAAACAGTACGCATCGAACCGGACATATCACTGAACTTTGAGTGGGATACCGGCAACAGGAGTTGTCTTCTCACGCCTGCCGCCGCCTGGAAAAATAACCGCCTCTACACTCTCTATTCTGATGACGGGAGCATCCCTCTCCTCTATTACCGCAGCGAGTATGAAACTCAGACGCCTCCCTCCGCAATACCATCCACGGTGAAGCTGGACCTTTCGGGAGGTTTTCCAGCTGCAGGCAGGGAATTCGGTGAAATCAGCCCCGATGAGACTTTTCAAATCAGTTTTGATCGGCCGGTGTTACAGGATAATTTTGAAGATTCCTTTATCCTGAAACCATACTGCAGTGTGTCATGGTACTGGAAAGACGACAGAACGGTAGTCTGTATTCCAGACAGGGGTTTTACCTCCGGTATCGAGTACGAATGCTGTGTCGATCCTTATATAGCAACCCTACCGGCGGACATGCGGTTTATCACAGTTCCGTCCATACCTCAGGTCATGCGGGTGGAGGGACACAGCGGAGACTGCTTTCCGGAGGAGCTTATTCCCCTGCCGGAGGAAAGCATTCTCATAACACCGGCAGGCACGAACGGGACCTACTCGTTCAGCTTCGAATATCCGGACCCGATAGAAGATCCGCAACACCGGTACACGGTACAGTGCAGGTGCCGCCTTCGCCCTCTTTTTCCCCCGGATATTGCTTCGCCGGAGATCGTCAGCTTCACCTGGACGGATACCGCCCGGCTGATGGTCCACTTCCAGCACATCGGTCTGCTGCACGGTGACCGGACCTGTTTCTACAGGCTCAGCCTACCAGACGGTACCGGGGGTCGTGAACTTACCCTGAGGTATGAACCGTGAGCTCAAATTCAATAAAAAGAACGGGGCTGCTGCTGAGCTGCATGATTCTGCTTTTCATGGCCGGGTGTGTTCCCTACCTATCTTTTCTGGGGGCAGTACCGGAGGTGGTGTCGTGCCGCGCAATCGATCCTGATCCTGAATATATACCGGTTGAAAGCCGGGCGGACCGTTTTATCGTGTCCGGACAGAGGATCGAGGTACGGTTTTCTCTGCCGATGGACAGGGAGACAGTTGAACAGGTCCTCCGATTCTCGGATGAAGTGAAAAATATCGGCGGCGGATTTAGCTGGCTCGATCAGCGCACCCTTCTGTTTAGTCCCGAGGGGATAAAAAGCCCGTCGATCTACACCCTGTACATCGGATCCTCTGCAAGATCGAAGCTGGGTATACCTCTGAGATCACCCTATTCAAGGACATTCCCGACAACGGCGGACCGTACTCCTCCCCGGGTACTCGAATGCATCAACACTTCCGAAGACCCTCTTTCCGGAGGAAGTCAGCTTGAGTTCTCTCTCCGGTTCTCCGAGGTGATCGACCGCGGAAGCTTCTACGGCGCCTTTTCTCTTTTTCCTGACATAGACGGTATCTTCGAGTGGACGGAGGAGGGGACCCGGCTTCATTTTACCTCCGCAGATACGGTCACCGGACCTGCGGACTTCAGCCTGCACCTCTCCAGAGGATGCTGTGACAGCGCCGGGAACCATTTGGAAGAGGAATTCAGCGCCGCCGTCAGCACAGGTGAAGTGCATGAACTCGAGGTTCAGGAGTTCGAGTTCATGTCCACCAGGGGAAGCCGTTCCGTTATGCCCGATGCGCGCCACCCCATCTCATTCGACCGCGATGAGACGATAGCGATCATCTTCAACGAACCGGTTGCTCTACCGCTTTCCGAATGGATATTCGATTTCCAGCCTGATCCCGGCACAATTGTGAAAGCCGGCGCCAGTCCGGAACGCATAACCATCAGCTTCGATGTGCCGCCGGCCTGGCAGGAGGAATTCTGTATTACCGTCGCCGGCCGAAGGTATATCATTACATGTGACGGCAAGTATTCCGAGCCGGTTCGCCTTACCGGAATAGCACTCTGCAACCACATGGAAGCAGTTCCGCCGTTGTACGAGTCCTTCGATCCGAACAGCTGTGTCAACATTGTCAGCAGCGATCATGCGTGCTTTCAACTGGACCTCAGTCACAGTGATCACTCGTCGGTTTCCGCTGTCGATCTCATGAACACTCTCGATATATGGTGCACAAACGGCAGCGCATATATCCAGCCGATCAGTATCGAGACGGCGGGATCAGGGACCACAGCAGTTTTCTATCATTTCAGGATCGAACGCTACAGTCCGCCCGGCTTGTTGAAAATCCTCATCAGTGACGCGCTCGAAGATTCCCTGGGAAACACCCCCGAACACGATATTGAGGTCAGCTTCAACTTATGAGACAACTGTATCTTGGTATTCTGCTCTGCGCGCTTTTTTCCCTTCCGAACCTCATCGTACATGATTACCCTCGGCGGTACAGCTGCTGGTATGCGGTTGAGCTGGCTGTTCCCGGCATGGAAGCGGCTGCTCTGTTTTCAGGAGTATCGAAGGTGATCGGAGAAGGCCTTCTGAATATCAGCGAAGTCGAGCAGGTCTTCTGTGAAGCCGGTGACGGCTCCGCCCTCTGGCTGGTGCAGTATCCCGCAGATACCGACCAGGTCTTCATTCACTGCGAAATCACCCGTGTATTGCACCAGTACAAGGATGCCCTTCCTTACCAGTCCGGCCCGCCCCGTCTGTGTCAGCTTCCCGCTGAAAGCCCGGTTCTCTTTGCATATCTGTCTTTCACCCCGGAGAAGACGCGTACCCTGCGGCTGGTTTGCCGGGAACTGGAGGAACAGATTCTCCAGCTGCCAGGTATCCGGGAAGTTGCGTTCATCGGAGTCCCGGGGAGGGAGATAGCGGTCCGGTTGAATCCACTCCTCCTGCAGGCGCTCCGCTTTCACCCGATGCGCGTGGTACATTTCATCGAAGGATTTCTGTTCCAGTTCAGTCTTGGAGTGTGGCCCTCCGCCGCACACCGGATCGACATCCATGCCTCGACTTCGATTGATTCCCTGGAGATGCTATCAGCCCTTCCGATAGCAATGAAAGAGCCCCCTCGGGAGAGTTTCTGTCCTCTGTCCGAGATCGCCGATGTACAATGGGCCGAGCCGCTATCCGCCCAGCATGTGCGTCAGGAAAACCGGGACGGGGTTCTCCTTCGGATAAGCTATGATTCCCGAAGACCGCTGTATCAGCAGATCCTCACCCGGCAGTCAGTTACAGGGCTGCTTGAAAACCTTTCCGTGGAAAAACGCGGGATTGCTGACTGCCGGATAATATCTGCCCCTGCACGGCGCTTCCTGAGCCCGGTTATGCTTCTGTGCCCGGCCTGTCTGATCGGACTGCTTTTCACCTTTCCTGAACGCTCTCCCCTCTACAGCACAGCCGCGGCCGGATGTAATCTGGCGATCCACAGTATCGCGCAGATACCCCATACACCTGTCACTGCTGCCGGACTTGCTTTTGGAGTGCTCCTCGTCTCATTTCTGCCCTGTACAGCGAGGGTCCGCGAAGAGAACTTTTCTCGGTGCCGGAATCAGAACGGAATTCTGCTCCTGAACTATATCCCGGCGCTCCTCACCCTGGCGCTCCTCACTCTGTCGTTCCTCACCCCGGCGCTCCAAATAAAGGTCATCGCCAATTCCGGAAGTACGGGAATGCAGAGTGCCATTCTGAATGATCTACTGAGCTATCCCTTTTCATGGCTGCGGGAAGCCGGCACGACCCTGGTATTCGGCATCCTCATCGAGAGCCTGCATAGACGCAGTGAAGACAGGCTTCCTTTCGCCATGCTCTCTCCCGGCCGGAACGAAGTGCGGGATATCATCGTGCGGCCCATTATGCTTTTATCCGCGGTTGCGGTACTCTTACTGTACAGTTCCGCCCTGTCAGCTCCGGGAGAGTCTGTCTCTCTATACGCTTCACTTCCGTCCGGCGCTTCTGTCAGCCTGTCAGTTGACCGGCCGATACCGGCAGAGGCGGTAAGCCTGGATTACCCCGGCGGACCGCCGGATATTTCCCACCTGCCCATCCAGACGCTTCTCTGCCGTATCCAGCCGCAGACCCGGTTCCTCTATTCCGCATCGCCGGCTGCTGCCGCAGCTCCGGATATTGTACAGGGGCATATTAGCCTGCCCCTGCAGTACAATCCGGATGAGTTGTCCAGCTTCCTGACAGAAGTCCTGATTCCGCTGCAGCATCATGCCTTGAAAAACGACTACGAAGTCATCATGCGAAATGAGGCGGGAGGGACCTGCAGTTTGAGCAGGCGGGAACTATTTAAGCAGCTGTCCTTCGCTGTTGAGGGCGTGCCTGCGGGAACTCTGTACCATCGAGGAGACAGTGAATACTATCCGGTACGCGTAACGTACGATATACGCGGAGGAATCTCCGGGCTTCCTGCACTACCCATCTTCGCGTCAGACGGGATCTCCCGGCCTCTCGAGGAGTATGCTGTTCTCACCTGCAGGAAAGAGAGGGCTGCGTATTGCTGCATCCTTCCCTGAAAGAGCACGGGAGACGGGCATTGCTCCTTCCGGTCCTGCTTGCAGCCGCCCTCGGCTCCATTGCCGCCCTTACCATGGAATTTACGCTCTATCCCCGGCAAGGGCAGCACCGGATTGTCGTCAGGACCTCCTATCCCGACGTGGAAGCAGCGCAAGTCGACCAGCATGTTACCCGGGTATTGAGTAGCGCGCTGCAGCAGCTTGCCGATGTGGAGGAGTGCTACTCCGTAAGCAACAGGGGCAGCAGCAGTATCTATATAACTCTCGCTCCGGGGACCTCCGTTCATTCCTTCCGTCAACTTGCATACCGCAGAATCGACGAGCTGCAATCCCGCTTGCCGCCGGATATCCAGACTCCCTGCCTTTACTGCGGTTCTGCTGATTCAACAGCTGTATTCTCCGCAGCCTTTCCCTTCGACGCTGTGGAGGATTCTGAAAAATTCAGCCGGCTGGCGGAAGGTCTGGAAGGAATCGACCGGATACTGACGGCCTCCTTCGCTTCCAGTGTAATCACTGCGGAACTGTCGCGGGACAGGGCCCTTGCTGCAGGGATCAGCCCGACAGCAGTGCGCCTCTTCCTCCAGGACCGTCTTCACCCATACCGGATCAGTCTCGGCTCGAAGCTGTCCGGAGATACCCTCACGTTCCCGACTCCACTCCAACCCGGCAGTATCGAGCTGCCTCCCGAGATGCATTCTCTGCTGCATTTTTCGGCGGGAGAAAAGGGGAAGTCGAGGATAGAGAGGGTAGATGGTATCCCGCATCAGGTGGTGACTGTCTTCGCCGATCGACGGAAAAATATCATCGGACTCTGCACCCGGCTAGAAGAATACGCAGGATCATTTCCATCAGCCAGGGTCATGTTCAGCCGCGGACGGTATCTTTACAGTGTTCTCTCGGCCACCCTCAAGGCGGTGGCGCTGGGCGTCGCAGCGGTTGTTCTCTCCCTCTCTCTACAGACGGGAGGCTTCTCTCCTGCCATGTTCGCCCTGCTCGGCGGTCTGCCTCTATCGCTGGGAACAGCGCTGATCGTGCTGAAGGTGTGCGGTCTCGGTCTTCACATGATGACCCTCGCCGCAATTGCAGCTGCGAGCGGCCTGCTGATCGATACCGCCGTGGTTTTTTTCGAAGACTTCAATTCCGGTCCATCCCGGCACGCGCTGCACAGCGCCGCCTGTCCCATTACCGTCGCCACAGCAACCACTCTCGTTGTCTGCATTCCGGTACTCCTGCTCCCATACAGTGTCCGGAGAGAGTTTATCGGCTTCACGGCGGTATTTGTCAGCGCACTTGCAACAGGCTGGGTCTGGACCCTCGCGGCACTGCCGCGCCTCCTTGCGGGTATGCCCTTCAACAGCCTGTGGCAGTACCGTCATCACACACATTACAGAAAAATCCTGCAGCGTACTTCACTTCTCAGAGAGCATCCGCTGCCGGGCTGCATCCTGCTTGCCGTTCTGCAGCTGGGCTGTATTCCAATTCTGCCGGCGGTCGATTTTTCCCCCTATCCGGAAGTAAAGACAGGAAGCCTGAATGCCCATTTCGAATTTCCTTCCACGTACACTGCCGGCTGTATTGATGAATTCCTCTTTCCGCTCTGCGCCCATCTGCGATCCATACCCGGTGTGGAAGGTACGGCTTCGTCTTGTTCATCCGGAAGCGCGGCTGTGAGGGTTTTCTTCAGTAAAACCGGAGCTGCAGACGAGATTGAGGGGCTGATACGGTCCTGCTCTGAAAATGAAGCTGTCTCGGTACTCTTCGAAGGCTGCTCCCGCCGGACTGCAGGGGTACAGGTCCTTCTATACGGCCGGGATCCTGAACAACTACACTCGCTCATCCTGGATGCGAGTCGGAAGATATCCTCCGGGCTGGAAAAATCCAGGATATACTTCCGGTTCAAAGAGCCTTCTCCTCACTACCGGGTCGTGTTTCAATCGGCGCTCTGTGCCCTTCATGGAGTCGATCCCGCTGCAGCCGCTGGTCAGATACGGATACTCCTCTCGGGATTCCCTTCGGCAAAGTTACAGGACGAACGTGAAAAGGATGTAGTGCTGACTGATGCGGACAGGCTTCCCCTTCTGAGCTCATATTTCAACAACTATTTTTTCGAGTCAGATGGAAAGATCCGCAGACTTGCGAATTTCGCCCTGCTGAAGACAGACACCAGCTTCGGGACTTTGGAACGGCGCCTCGGGGCCCTGTTTACCGGAATGACTGTTCTCCCTGAAGAGGATTACAGCCTCGCAAAGCTGCGGAAAAATCTGCAGCAAATTCTACAATCGGAATATCTGCCTCCCGGGTATCACTTCGAAGTCGGCCCCGGCATACGCGAACTTCAGGTAGAGAAGGCCATTATTATCTGTGCGATTGTTCTCGCCGCCCTGCTGGTTTTCCTCATTTTGTACAGTTATTACAAGGAGGTGAGATATACCCTTTTCGCGCTATTCCATATTCCTCCGGCCGTTGCATCCTCGCTCTACGCCGTGTTGATTACCGGAACACCCGTTTCAATCCCTGTGCTGGCGGCAGTGCTTGTAACGGTTGGGGTGAGTATCAACAACATCGTCATACTGCTTCCCCCGCGCCGGATCGATCCGGATCCCGACCTACTCCTCCGTCTTGGTCTTAAACAGAGCTCCATTCAAACATCCACACTCACCACTGTAGCAGGGATCGTTCCGCTTCTGTTCGGCGGTATCGCAAACTCAGGCCTGCCCCTCGGCTTCTCAGTCGTGATCGCGGCGGGAGCAATCGGATCATATCTCACCCTGCCGGTTACCTGTGCTGTCGGAGAAAAGTTTCTGCAATAGCCCGGGCAGCTGCACAATAACTTTCGATGCTCATCCTGAGCAAAGACATGTATCCTATTTTATAATATACTGGAAATATGAACCTTCGCGGGAAAACGGCCCTTGTAACAGGGGCGGCCCACCGTCTGGGCGCCGTGGCGGCGGAAGCTCTTGCCGCGGGAGGATGCAGTATCGTACTCCACTACCACTCTTCCGAGCACGAAGCCATGCAGACCGCCCGGAGAATCGAAGCAGCGGGCGGCGAACTCTATTTGGTGCGGCAGGACCTGGAGCAGCCCGAAGCGGCGGAGGAACTGACGGAAAAAATCCTCGATCTCGGTGTCTCCCCGGATATTCTCATCAACTCCGCCGGCAGCTATCCGAGGACTGATTTCACCGGGATGCGGTGGAGCGATCTCGAATCAGCGCTGAAACTGAACTCATTCGCCCCCTTCTCTCTGTCACGAGCGTTCTCCCGTCTCCCGCGGGCCGCCTGCATCGTAAATGTCCTCGATGCCCGGATGGTAGACTACGACCGGCACCACCTTGCCTACCACCTCAGCAAACGGCTTCTCAACGACCTTACCCGGGTACTGAGCTGCGAACTTGCTCCCGACATCCGTGTAAACGGGGTCGCGCCCGGGATCATCCTTCCGGACCGTCCCGATGATCCCGTTCTGATCGAGAAATACCGTCAGGCCACCCTTCTGAAGCGCATCGGAACGCCCGAAGAATATGTGCAGACGCTCCTCTTCCTCATCACCAACGAATTCATCACCGGCCAGGTTATCTTCGTGGACGGCGGCCGGCACCTCCACGGCAGGTTTTACGGCAGCTGAGTTCACATTGATAGGATGGCTTCGATCCGTTCCCTGCCCCGCTGATTGGATTGCTTCAC
>Ga0272443_10001387_pt1 | contig 35740 bp, 26 predicted proteins | sample SSMAcet12_FD_193581 | JGI IMG/M metagenome (GOLD analysis project Ga0272443, IMG submission 193581) | Marine sediment archaeal communities from Little Sippewissett salt marsh, Falmouth, MA, United States - SSM-Acet-12 | ecosystem: Environmental > Aquatic > Marine > Wetlands > Sediment ... | reverse complement strand
ATCAACCCTACTCAACTTTTATTACCTTTACCCCATCATATTATATACAACTCATGAAATCCTGGAAACTAACCGGCATTAATAAATTGGAGTTGATGGAAGTTCCTGAACCCGGGTCGCCGGGCCCCGGTCAGCTGCTTTTAAAAATTGAGATTACCGGTGTGTGCGGATCAGACATACATTATTATAACACCGGCAGGATAGGAGAGCAGATGGTGAAATACCCTTTTACAGTGGGACATGAATGTGCAGCGACAGTGCTTAAAGCAGGTGAGGGCACCAGTGGGTTTATCCCGGGAGACAGGGTGGCTGTTGATCCGGCCATGCCCTGTCAACAATGCGATCAATGCCTGGCAGGCAGGGAACATACATGCAGGAATCTGAAATTCCTCGGCTGCCCGGGCCAGGCTGAAGGATGCCTGTCAGAGATGATAATGATGCCGGAGGAAAGTTGTTACAGGATACCTGATGGTATGTCATTTGAGGAGGCTGCCTTTGCCGAACCTTTCTCAATAGGTTATTATGCAGTTCAACTATCAAGGATAAGACAGGGTGATAGAATTGCAGTACTGGGGGCAGGACCAATTGGTGACAGTGTATTGATGTCAGCAAGGGAAGCCGGTGCAGGGAGTATCCATGTTACTGACAAAATAATCAGGAGACTTGATATAGCCTCCCAGATCGGTGCATTAATGGTATATAATGCGGATAAATCAGATATTGTTAAGAGCATAATCGCACAAGAGCCTGCAATGCTGGATTTAGTATTTGAATGCTGCGGGCAGCAGGAAGCTCTTGACCAGGCTATTGAACTGCTTAAGCCCGGGGGCAAATTAATGATTATAGGTATCCCGGAATTTGAGCGCTGGTCATTCAGGGCTGACACGGCACGAAGAAAAGAAATTTCAATCATTCATGTCAGGAGGCAGAACGGTTGTATGCAGCCTGCCCTGGACTTCATAAACGAAGGACGGGTTGATACGGATTTATTAATTACCCATAGCTTCCCATTTAGCAAAACAAAAGAAGCATTTGATCTTGTGGCTGAATATGGTGATGGCGCATTAAAGGCACTGATTGATTTAAGATACTAGATTGCAGATTGAAGATTTCAGATCTTCTTCAATCTACGAGGCTTTAAGCACTTTCAGATTTACCTTCTCAAGTTTATGGGCGGCATAGTCAGCTGTGACAGTCAGTTTTTTCTCATTCTTACCCGGAAGTTCGAACATTGCATCCATCATGATGGCCTCGCATATTGATCGCAAACCCCTTGCACCCAGTTTGAACTCAACAGACTTATCGACCATATATTCCAGAGCGCTTTCATCAAATTCAAGTTCTATATCATCCATCTTAAACAGTTTGATGTATTGCTTGGTAATGGCGTTCTTCGGATCGGTAAGTATCCTTCTTAAAACATCTCTGTCAAGGGGGTTGAGATATGTAAGCACAGGCAGCCTTCCGATTATTTCGGGAATTAGGCCAAATGATTTAAGATCCTGGGGCGCAATATACTGAAGCAGGTTACTCTTGTCAATCTTTTCCCTGTCTCGTGTGGCACCATATCCCACTATCTGGGTGTTGAGCCTGTTAGCTATTTTTTTCTCTATCCCGTCGAATGCCCCGCCACAGATAAAAAGGATATTCTTTGTGTCAACGGGTATCATCTTTTGCTCGGGGTGTTTGCGTCCGCCCTGTGGAGGCACGTTAACCACTGATCCTTCGAGCAGCTTCAGCAAACCCTGCTGTACACCCTCGCCTGACACATCCCTGGTTATTGAAGGATTGTCGCTTTTGCGCGCTATCTTATCAATCTCATCAATAAACACAATGCCTTTCTCCGCTGCAGACACGTCATAATCAGCATTTTGCAATAAGCGTGTAAGAAGGCTTTCAATATCTTCACCAACATACCCTGCCTCGGTAAGTACCGTGGCATCCACAATGGTAAACGGGACGTGAAGCATACGGGCTATTGTGCGTGCAAGTAATGTTTTTCCTGTTCCTGTCTCACCTACAAGGATAATATTGGATTTTTCTATTTCCACATCATCCTTGTCTTTTGGCTGCATCAGTCTTTTATAATGGTTATAAACCGCAACCGACAGGTATTTCTTTGCATCATCCTGGCCAATAACATAGTTATCCAGGAATTCCTTTATCTCTTCCGGCTTCAGCAGGTTAACATCTTCAAGTTTGAAATCGGATTTGCTTCCCATCTCCTCCATGACAATACCATGAGCCTGTTCGATACAGTGATCACAAATATGTCCGTCGAGACCAGCTATTAACAGGTTAGCCTCTTTCTTTGTGCGACCGCAGAATGAGCATTTATCCATTGTCAGAATTATTTTTTATTACTGCCAAGGACTTCATCAATCATGCCGTACTCTTTAGCTTCATCGGCTGTCATCCAGTAGTCTCTGTCAGAGTCCTTTTCCACTTTCTTGTATGTATTGCCCGTATGGAAGGCGATTATTTCGTACAGTTCTTTCTTAAGTTTAATTATCTCACGTGCAGTTATTTCTATATCGGCTGCAGGTCCCTGTACCCCACCCATTGGCTGGTGTATCATTACCCTGGAATGTTTCAGTGCCGAGCGCTTGCCTTTTGTACCTGCCGTGAGAAGAACGGCACCCATAGAGGCAGCCATGCCCGTGCAGATTGTTGCTATGTCAGCACTTATGTACTGCATTGTGTCATAAATACCCAGTCCTGCATGAACAGATCCGCCCGGAGTATTGAAGTATATCTGTATATCCTTTTGACTGTCGGTTGAATCAAGGTACAGGAGCTGGGCCTGTATTATATTAGCAACATAATCATCAATAGGCAATCCCAGGAATATAATCCTGTCCATCATCAGGCGTGAAAAAACATCCATTGAAGCGACATTGAGTTGTCGTTCTTCTATAATGGTTGGAGAAATATAACTGTTTAATGCAGATGTATATTTATGATAAGCAAGGCTGTTGATACCCTTATGACCTGTAGCGAATTTTTGAAAATCGTCTTTTGCTGCCATTTTCTTATAGTTTAATTGTTTAGCCAAAGATAACAAAATAATAAGTAAAGCTTAAGATAAAGAGATACTTACTTGTTAAAAAGCTTATTGAATTCTTCGGTACTGACTTTCCTGGTATCAATCTTTATTTCTTCTTTGATCTTGTTAATTACCTTATCGTCAATTATTTTATCGGCTATCCGGCGTGAGTCGTCTTCTTTTTTCAATATCTCCCTGGCATATGATTCCAGCTGGCTGTCATCTGCATTGAAAATGCCATATTGCTGAAATTGCATGCGTGTAAACTCCTTGGCTTCGTGTATCATATCCTGCTCCTCGACTTTAATTTCATTCTCCTTTGCTATTTTATTTCTTATAAGCTGCCACCTAAGGTCTCTTATGAAGTCAGCGAAGTCTTTTTCCACCTGTTCTTCTGTTATCTCCTTATTTGTTTTGAGAAGCCATTTTTTAAGGAATTCTTCGGGAAGATCAAAAGAGGTTTTGTCTATTACCATGTTCCGGGCATCCAGATTAAGCTTATATTCACTTTCCTTTGCCAGATTCTGCCTTATTTCCTCATCGAGTTTCTTCGTGAATTCTTCCTCTGATTTCACATTCCCTTCGCCGTAAACTTTATCAAAAAGCTCCTGGTTAACATCTGCCATTTTAAATCTGTTAATTGCATTTATTGTGAACCTGTATTTACCGTCTGTACCCTCAAGGTTATCATGTTCAGTTTGCAGGAGGCCCGCTATTTCATGATTATTAGGGAAAGATTTCCGAATATCGAATTCTACTGAATCGCCCGGCTTGCTTCCTGTGAATTCTTTTTTAACAGACTCATCTTTAATAACCTTTACCGACAGGGATGAGTCTTTCCGGAGGCTCTCCTCAACAGTCTCACCTTCATCCGATAATTTTACTATGTCGCCTCTCAGCATATCATCTTCCTCAACTGCAGAGGCCTCCTCGTACTGCCCATACCTCCTGCGGTAATTATCAAGAAAGTCATTACGCAGTTTCTTATCTATTTTTATTTCATAATAAGGTACTTTATTCTTCCCTGACAGTTTTACTTCAAATTCAGGTGCCAGTCCTATCTCGAATGAAAAGTCAAATTCTTCCTGTGTTTCCAGGTCAATATTTACATCATCATCTGTTTTTGGCAGTGGATCACCCAGTATTTCAAGATTCTCTTCCGTAATATATTTATGCAGGCCATCAGAGACTATTTTATTGATTTCTTCCAGCTTCACATTACTTCCGTACATCTTTTTTATTAGACCGAAAGGCACTTTACCTGGTCTGAAACCTTTTATACTGGCTTTCTTTTTATAATCCTTCAGTACATCATTTACCTTTTCTTCATAGTCACCTTTTTCTACTTTCACCTTAATTAAGGCGTTCAGGTTGTCAATACTTTCCCTGGTAATATTCATATCGATATTTGTTATTAACAGATAAAAACCGCCCAACAACCGGTATTACCATATGTTTAAGCGGTTATTCACTTATAGTGCGGATGAAGGGACTCGAACCCCCACGCCCGAAGGCACTAGATCCTAAGTCTAGCGCGGCTACCAATTACGCCACATCCGCGTGAAATTCAGCGCAAAAGTAGTAATAATAAAATAATCTGGCAATATATTCAACGCCGGAGTTCAAACTTCTTACCCAGGTACAGGTTCCTTACCTGTTCATCATCGGCCAGCTGTTCGGAGGTACCCGATTTAAGTATTTTTCCTTCAAAAAGGAGGTATGCCCTGTTTGTAATTGATAATGTCTCATGAACATTATGATCGGTAATGAGGATGCCTATATTCCTGTCTTTCAGGTGGGATACTATGCCCTGTATATCTTCCACTGCTATGGGGTCTACACCAGCGAAAGGTTCATCTAGCAGGATGAAATTAGGTTTCAGCGCCAGGGCTCTGGCTATCTCTGTCCTTCTCCTTTCACCTCCCGACAGCTGTATTCCCAGGCTTTTTCGTATTTTCTGAAGACCAAATTCACTGAGCAGTGATTCTCTTCTCTCAATCTGTTCTTCTTTTGGAAAGCCTGACATTTCCAGAACGGCGTTCAGGTTATCTTCAACACTCAGTTTACGGAATACCGAGGCTTCCTGCGCCAGGTAACCAATACCCAGTCTTGCCCTTTTATATACTGGCATGCCTGTGATATCCTTGCCTTCTAAGTATATCCTGCCCTCATCTGCCTTTATCAGTCCCACTATCATATAAAATGATGTTGTTTTTCCAGCGCCGTTTGGTCCCAGGAGACCTACTATTTCTCCTTGTTCAACTTCGATGGAGACTTCATTGACCACTGCCCTGTTGCGATATCTCTTTACAAGATTTTCAGTATGCAATTTCATTTTGGGAAGAATTAAGGTTTGCCTTCAGGATTATTTTGTTCTTCGTTCCAATCAGCCTCCAGTCTTTCCTTGTCCTTTTTTATAACCCTGCGTGAGATCGATATACCTATCTCATATAGAAAGAGAAGGGGGAAACAAACCATCACCTGGCTGAATATGTCAGGTGGTGTAATTATTGCCGACAGCGCCAGTATAACAATTATCGAATGCCTCCTGTATTTTTTCAGGAAATGAGGATCTACAAGACCTATCTTGGTGAGGAAGAAAGACAATATTGGCAGCTGGAAGATGATGCCGCTTGCCAGGGTTATAGAAGCCACAGTACCTATATACGACCTCAGGTTTATCTGGTTTGAAACCTCAGCACTTACATTATAGGATCCCAGGAAATTAACCGACAGGGGAACTATGAGGTAATAGCCAAACAACACTCCACTGATGAAAAGTAATGAAGAAAAAAATACGGCACCCCGTGTATACTTCTTCTCACTTGAATAAAGGGCAGGTCTGAAAAACTTCCAGAATTCCCAGAAAATATAAGGAAAAGCAAGTATTATTCCTGCTATCAGAGATACAGCTATATGGGTGGTGAACTGTCCGGCCATTCTTATGTTTATTATGTCAAATGGCCGTGTATTGATGCACAGTGCATTTACATTAACAAGCTGTCCGAGTTTGCATAATAATTTGTTGGTGAAAAAGTCCGGATTTTTTGGGGCGATAATTATCGTATCAAAAATGATGTCATTGTATATAAAAGCTACTACTGCTACTAGAAATATTGCAGCAACCGATCTTACAATATGCCACCTCAGTTCTTCAAGGTGTTCAAGAAATGACATCTCATTGTCATCTTTTGCCTTTTTCCTACTTTTCATCATGTGCAAATAAACCTGGGACGCAGAAGTTTCAGGCTGTAAAGATGATAAAACAAATTAATCAAAGCAAGTGTAAAATATTTAATAGTAAAAGTGCAAATTAACTGCCAGTCATTTAACCTGATTGTTAAAATCACTTTTTTTTATAAAAAAATGATGAAAAGAGCTGCGATTATTGTAAATTGTAATTATTGAGATAGGGATGGTGGTGAAAAAAGCATCTAATCTTTTTAGTAGCTTTTCAAAAATGATTTAAAAAATTTGATAACTTTATATTACTTGAATAGAATTTTGTTATTGGGATAGAAAGAAGTGTAAAGACGGATGGAAGACAGGCGAATAATTTATGATTATCTGAAGAAGTATTTTGGGTTTAATACATTTAAAGGCAACCAGGAAGAAATAATTCAGAATGTACTAGCAGGAAGAGACAGTTTTGTTCTTATGCCAACAGGGGGAGGTAAATCATTGTGCTATCAGTTACCAGCAGTTATTAAAGAAGGCACTGCAATAATAATTTCACCGCTTATAGCTCTGATGAAAAACCAGGTTGATGCCATGAGGAATTTTTCAACCAGTGACAACATGGCTCATTTTTTAAACTCCTCATTATCTAAATCGGCAATAAACAAGGTTAAACAGGATGTACTGAACGGGCAAACCAAACTATTATATGTAGCACCTGAATCATTAACAAAAGAGGATAATATAGGATTTCTCAAGAGTGTTGAAATATCCTTTTATGCAATAGACGAGGCTCACTGTATATCTGAATGGGGCCATGATTTCAGGCCTGAATACCGCAAAATAAGACCAATAGTCGACACAATAGGGCGTTCACCAATTATTGCACTTACAGCTACGGCCACCCCTAAGGTTCAACATGATATTCAGAAGAACCTGGGGATTCTTGGGGCCAATGTATTTAAATCATCCTTCAACAGGCCTAATCTCTATTATGAGGTAAGACCCAAGGTAAATACGGCCAAGGAAATACTTAAGTTCATAAATAATAATCAGGGTAAATCGGGTATTATATATTGCCTCAGCAGGAAGAAGGTTGAGGAAATAGCGGAAGTACTTCAGGTAAATGGCATTAAAGCCCTTCCATACCATGCAGGGATGGACTCAGCCACAAGGACGGCCAACCAGGATAAATTCCTGATGGAGGAGATTGACGTCATTGTGGCTACTATCGCCTTTGGTATGGGCATAGATAAGCCTGATGTACGCTTTGTTATTCATTATGATATACCCAAAAGCCTTGAAGGTTATTACCAGGAAACAGGCCGGGCTGGCAGGGATGGCAGTGAAGGAAGATGTATTGCTTATTATTCTTACGATGATCTGCAGAAACTGGAGAAATTCATGCAGGGAAAGCCGATTAATGAGCAGGAGATTGGTAAACAACTGTTGCTGGAAACTGCATCATATGCCGAATCATCAATATGCAGGAGAAAACTGCTGCTTCATTATTTTGGTGAGGAATACGAACCTGATAATTGCGAGTCATGTGATAATTGCCTACATCCAAAAAAAGAATTTGAGGGTAAACATTATGTGGTTAAAGCCCTGGAAGCAGTGGAGGAAATTAAAGAAAAATTTAAAGCCGACCATGTAGCCAAAGTGCTGGCAGGTGTAAGTAATTCAGCAATAAAATCATATAAACACCATAAACTGGAAATATTCGGCAATGGTGATGATAAGGATGAAAAATTCTGGAATATGGTCATACGCCGATCCCTTATAGCCAAGTTCCTGGTTAAAGAGATTGAGAATTATGGCATTCTTAAACTTACGGAAAGAGGCAGGGAATTTATTGAAAAGCCCGAATCATTCATGCTTGCTGAAGATCATGATTACGGTGAGGTTATTGAAGAAGATGTTGGTTACAGGGGAGGTGCAGGTGCTGTCGATGATGAATTGTTCAGTGTTCTCAAGGACCTTCGAAAAAATATATCAAAACATAAAAATGTACCGCCTTTCGTAATATTCCAGGATCCATCTCTGGAAGATATGGCCATACAGTACCCCGTGACAATTGATGAACTGCAGAATATTTCAGGTGTGGGTGTGGGTAAGGCCCAGAGGTATGGAAAGGAATTTGTTGAAGTTATAGCAAGATATGTGGAAGAAAAAGAGATCGTGAGACCTCAGGACCTTATTGTTAAATCAGTTGTCAATAAGTCAGGCCTGAAGGTATACATAATAAAGAGCATAGATAATAAGCGTTCACTTGATGATATTGCTGATGCCAAAGGATTGGAGATGGATGAACTTATCTCTGAGATTGAATCAATTGTAAATTCCGGTACACGCTTAAACCTTTCATACTATATCGACCAGGTGATAGATGATGAGCGCCAGGACGATATCACAGCTTATTTCAAAGAAGAAGCAGAATCTGATTCACTTGTCGAAGCCCTCGAAGAACTGGGTGACGAATACGAAGAAGAGGAAATAAGACTTATGCGTATCAAGTTCCTTTCCGAATTCGGTAACTAATATTCATTCTGAAAAATTACGCCGTCTTACCTTAATAAAATAAACCATGTATGGTTAATTATTGGGATACTGGAATATTGGAATAATGGAAACGAGGAAACCGATTTTGCCAGGCAAATAAGGGTGACGAGTTCCATATTTTTGCGACTTTATTTCATCTTTTCTGCGGCATTCAGTATTTTCACACGTCTTTATTTAAATCACGGGGTAAAAAATATGATCCTTGAAACACACCAGTTAAGTAAAAGTTACGGTTCTATCACGGCAGCTGAAGATATTTCCCTGTCGGTGGACAGTGGTACAGCCTTTGGTTTGCTGGGACCCAACGGAAGTGGTAAAACCACCACTCTTGGAATAGTAATGTCGGTACTAAAGGCTGACAGGGGTTCCTTCAAGTGGTTCGAAGCTGAACCTCAGCCTTCCACTTACAGACGGATAGGTTCGCTTGTAGAAGTACCTAATTTTTTTCACTACCTGTCCCTTAAACGAAACCTGGAAGTAATAGCACGAATCAGGGGGACGGATATTGCTGATATTGACAGGGTACTCGATCTGACGGGCCTTCTTAAAAGGTCATCATCACGATTTGATACCCTCTCACTGGGTATGAAACAACGACTGGCGCTTGCAGCTGCCTTGCTGGGCAACCCTGAAGTACTTGTGCTTGATGAGCCGGCTAACGGGCTTGACCCTGAAGGTATTGCTGAAGTAAGAAAAATAATTATTGAACAGAAAAATCAGGGAAAAACAATAATTATGGCCAGCCATATCCTGGATGAGGTGGAAAAGGTATGCAACTATGTTGCTATACTTAAAAAGGGCAGGACTCTGGCTGAAGGCAAGGTTAATGAATTACTTGTAACGGATGATATAATCGTAATTGATTCGGATAATAATGAAAGCCTGAAAAAAGGTCTGGAGGAGCAGGGACTTGTTAAGAGTGCCGAGCTAAAAGATAATGTTCTCGAAATAGTGCCTGCCAGCGGCATCAGTTCAGGCCATGTAAACAGGTATGCCGCTGACAAAGAGATAGTAATAAATCAGTTATATATAAGAAAAAGTACCCTTGAGGAACAATTCCTTGAGCTGGTAAAATAAATAGCTACGGAATATGAAACGACTGATTAGATTAGAATGGGCCAAGATATCTACCTACGGTTTTTTCAGGGTTGTACTTATACTTACAGTATGCCTGTTTTTATTAACGGTATTTGTCTTCTCCCGCATTGATATATCTGTGCCAGGTTTTACCTGGAGAAACCTTTTCCGTTTTCCGGATGTCTGGCCCTCCTTTGCCTGGGTGGCTAGCTGGTTCAACCTGCTTCTGGCAATACTGGTAATCACCATTGCAGGTAACGAATATGCAGGCAGGATCCTGAGGCAGCAGGTAATGACAGGACTGAGCAGGGAAGAATGGCTGGCAGGAAAGGGGATACTGATTCTGGGCCTTGCCCTTTTCGGGGTGTTAATGGTATTCCTTGCCGGGCTTATTTTCGGGCTGATATTTACCAATGAACCAGGTGTGGGAATGGTCTTTCAAAACATGGATATACTAATTGTATATCTCATACAGGCCGTGGGTTATATGATCCTGGGTCTATTATTCATCTCTGTATTAAGATCAAATGCACTGGCAATAATACTTTATCTCCTGTATTTCATCATGATAGAACCCATTATAAGGGGCTTATGCCCTGTGGAGATAAGACCATGGTTCCCGGTTAAAATTATAAGCCACCTGACTCCATTCCCTGAATTTTTACAGATAACTTCAGGAGAAGAACTGGATAGCAGTGCTATGGCCCTGCAAAATATCGGTATTATGCCACAACAGCTGGATGGCTCCATAACATTAATAATGGCACTTGTTTATATCTCAGTTTTCGGGTTACTTACTTACCTCGTGGTGAAAAAGAGAGACCTTTGATGATACCCGCCATGCCGGTGAAAGAAACATAGAAGGGGTAGATCAACTGTAGCGGTAAGAAGAGGGGCAATAATCCCTTTTTATTTCTTTTCCTGGCCATCAGGGCAAGAAGGAAGAGATCAGGAACAGACTTCATAATAAACAGTGATATATAGATCATCCACAGACCGGGGTAGAAAATGGAGGCAACAAACGTTGCGCTGATAATAAGGTTTGTGAGGAAGACAAGAACAGATATTGCCAGCAGAGCAGGGTCGGTATAGAATGGACTCTTTGATGTCCACCTTATTCTTTGTTTAAAAAATGATTTCAATGAATGCGGCCCACCGGTCAAAACCATGCTGCCAGCACTGTCAATCCATGTAATTATTTTGCCCTGACGTTTGAAACTCTCCATGAGGAAAATATCATCTCCTGATTTAATATTTTTTTTAACCATTAACCTGTATTCGGCTGATCCCGGATTCCTGAAGCACAGGTTTGCACCATTACATAATACCGGTTTACCTTTTTTTGCATAAATCTCTGTTATAGCCTGTAATGCCAGGAATTCAAGTTGAGTGCACCGGTTTATTAGGTTCCCGTCATTTATTATGTCAACCGCTCCTATTATCATGTCGGCATCAGATGCTTTTATAACACTACAAATATCCATAAGCCATTTATTACTTACGCGGCAGTCTCCATCTGTAGTAACAATGTATTTACCCTGTGAATGTTCAATTCCCAGTGCGATAGCTTCTTTTTTCCCTTTGCCGGCAGACCTTAATATTTTTATATCCTCTGTGAAATCCCCGGAAGATCTTAATATGTCTGAAGTAGAATCAGAAGATCCATCGTCAATAATAATTACCTCGAAATACGTGGGATCTAAACTTTGTGCAGCCAGGTCGTTTAGCAGATTCTGTATATTACCAGCTTCATTTTTGACAGGGATAATTACTGAAATTATCTTGATATCAGATTTATCACTATCAGGATCATCGATCACCTTTTGGCTGTTTTGTTGCAGCCTGACCCGGAAAATCAGAAATACAATTGTATAGGGCAAAAGGGCAATAAGCAACCAGGTCATGAATATGCTATTTAAGCCATTCGTACATTCTGTAATGTGCGCTGGTCATTCCCATGGCTTCATATGTTTTCTGTGCTGTGGTATTTTCAGTTTCCACATATAGTCGCAAACCGGCTACACCGTTCTTTATGGCTGTTTCCCTGACATGAAGGTACATTTCCTTGAAGTATCCTTTACGCCTGTAGCCAGACAGTATATATACCGATTGTATCCACCATACGAAGCTGTTTCTCCAGTCGCTCCACTCATAGGTAATAAGAAGTGATCCAATCACCTCGTTCTCGTATTCGGCCACATAATATCTGCCTTTTTGAGGATCAGCAAAAACGGCATGCACTCCCTGGTAAATGGTATAGTGGTCGAGGTTCTTTTTTTCAGTCTCCCTGGCCATTTTCTTTTGAAAGCCGATAATTTTATCAGCATCGATTATTCTTGCTTCCCTGATGAAGAGTTTTTTCATTTTTTCATTTTTTTAATTTTCCCTGTATTCCTCCCAGCTATAAATACCAATATCTTCTGCTCTAATCCTGCAGAAAGCCAGTATAAATGCACTCGCCAGTCGTGAATTCGTGAGAAGAGGGATATTGAAATCGACAGCATTTCTTCTTATACTGTAATCGTTATTCAGTTCATTTTTTGAAAGATCCTTGGGGATATTTACTACCAGGTCAACCTCCCTGGAACGTATGAGTTCGATTGTATTTGGTGATTTGTCCTCATCCGGCCAGTAGGCAGTTTCAGCCTCTACCCCTGCATTTGCCAGGAATTGCTGAGTACCTCTTGTTGCATATAGCTTATATCCTTTTTCCCGGAGTGCCCTGGCACTATTCAGCATTTCGACCTTTGATCGTGCAGGGCCTGTTGATAGCAATATTGCTTTTTCGGGGACAGTATAACCAACCGACAGCATTGATTTCAGTATGGCTTCATAGAATCCATCTCCTATACATCCAACTTCACCTGTTGATGACATATCCACTCCCAGTACAGGATCGGCTTTGGCCAGCCGCGAGAATGAAAATTGTGGGGCTTTTACACCTACATAATCAAGGTCAAAAACAGACTTATGAGGTTTATTCACTTCCACATTCAGCATAACCCTGGTTGCCAGTTCAACCAGGTTTGTTTTCAGTACCTTTGAAACAAATGGCATACTGCGGCTTGCTCTGAGATTACATTCAATCACCTTTATATCATTATCCCTGGCGAGAAACTGAATATTAAAAGGGCCGCTGATCTTTAATTCTCCTGCTATTTGCCGGCTGATACGTTTTATACGCCTCACAGTTTCAAAATATAATTTCTGTGGGGGGAAAACTATGGTGGCGTCACCGGAGTGGACCCCGGCAAACTCGACATGTTCACTTATGGCATAGGCAATTATTTCACCATCACGTGCTACAGCATCTATCTCAATCTCTTTTGCATTTTCGATAAATTCCGAAACAACAACAGGATGTTGTTTTGATACACTAACTGCAAGATCAAGGAAATGGCTTAGTTCATCGCTGTTTGACACAACATTCATCGCTGCACCGGAAAGAACATAAGATGGCCTTACAAGAAGAGGAAAACCCAGCCTGTCAGCAAATGCATTAATATCTTTAACATTTGTCAACTCCTTCCATTCAGGCTGGTCAACTTTAAGCATGTCTAGCATGCTTGAGAACTTATGCCTGTTTTCAGCGCGGTCGATTGATTCGGGAGAGGTCCCCAGTATATGCACATCCTGATCGTTTAACCTCATGGCGAGATTATTTGGTATCTGGCCTCCGACGGATACGATGACCCCTTTTGGTGTTTCAAGATCAATTATATCCATTACCCGTTCAAACGATAATTCGTCAAAATATAACCTGTCGCACGTATCATAATCGGTACTGACTGTTTCGGGATTATAATTGATCATTACCGACCGGAATCCTTCATGTTTTATTGTATCTATGGCATTAACCGAACACCAGTCAAATTCTACGCTTGATCCTATCCTGTAAGCTCCGGAGCCCAGCACTATGACAGAGCGTTTATCATTTTCATACCAGATATCATGCTCGGTTCCACTGTAGGTCAGGTAAAGGTAATTGGTAACAGCAGGGTATTCGGCAGCAAGCGTGTCTATCTGCTTGACCCACGGTATTATCCCTAAAGATTTACGATATAACCTGACCTCATTCATTTCTTTTTCTATACGCGCAGCTGGAGGATTGCTTATATACCTGGCTATCTGGAAATCAGAAAATCCGAATATTTTCACCTGTTTAAGCAGATCATCCGGAACCTTACTGATTTCATTGTATTCCATCAGGTCGTTACGCGTATCGATTATATTTTTCAGCTTATACAGGAACCACTTATCTATCCTGGTGAGGTCATAAATTTTTTCTATCGGGAAGCCCTGTTCAAGTGCTTCTGCAATAACGAATATACGCATATCCGTGGGCTCGGATAATTCCTTCTCAAGATCTTTGAAACTCAGATTCCTGTTTCCGACGAAGCCGTGCATTCCCTGTCCTATCATCCTCAGGCCTTTCTGTATTACCTCTTCGAAAGTCCTTCCTATGGCCATAACTTCTCCCACGCTTTTCATACTGCTGCCAATATGATGAGATACGCCATGGAACTTGTTCAGGTCCCAGCGCGGAATTTTACAGACGATATAATCAAGTGCAGGCTCAAAACATGCCGTTGTAGTTTTGGTGACTGAATTTTTCAGCTGATGAAGGCCATACCCGAGTGCCAGCTTTGCTGCAATAAAAGCAAGGGGGTAGCCTGTTGCCTTTGAAGCCAGTGCGCTGGACCGGGATAATCTGGCATTAACTTCTATTACCCTGTAGTCTTCAGATGCTGGGTCAAGGGCATACTGTACATTACATTCACCAATAATACCTATATGCTTTATTATCTTAATTGAAAGTTCTCTGAGCTTATGGTATTCCCTGTTGGTCAATGTCTGGGATGGTGCCACCACTATGCTTTCGCCTGTATGTATGCCCAGCGGATCAAAGTTCTCCATGTTGCAAACAGTAATGCAGTTATCGAACCTGTCCCTTACAACTTCATATTCTACCTCTTTCCATCCTTTGAGAGACTCTTCCACCAGTATCTGGTCCGTATATGAGAATGCCCTGCCAGCAAGTTGCACCAGTTCCTCTCTTTTGGAGCAGAATCCTGATCCCTGTCCGCCCAGAGTGTATGCTGCCCTGATAATGATGGGATAGCCAAGCTTGCCGGCTGCTTCAAGTGCTTCATCAACGGAATGTACGGCTATGCTCTCGGGAGTTCTAACATTTATTTGTTTAAGTTTATTTACGAAAAGCTCCCTGTCTTCAGTATCCATGATAGCCTGTACCGGTGTCCCAAGTACTCTGACATTGTATTTTTCCAGGGTTTTTTCCCGGTACATCCTTGTACCGCAATTGAGTGCTGTCTGTCCACCGAACGAAAGCAACATTCCGTCAGGCTTTTCCCTGGCAATGACCTTTTCTACAAACCAGGGTGTAACAGGGAGAAAATATATCTTGTCCGCTATCTTTTCAGATGTCTGAACCGTTGCAATATTTGGATTGATAAGTACTGTTTCAATACCTTCTTCCCTCAGAGCCTTCAGGGCCTGAGACCCACTGTAATCGAATTCACCGGCTTCTCCAATTTTTAAAGCTCCCGATCCCAGAATGATTACTTTTTTTATCTCTCTTTCCTTCATCATAGTCAGATATTTCTTTTATTTCTCACCTTCCTGCCGCCACTTTTTTATATTGTCGATAAAGATATCAAATAAAAAATCGGTGTCGGTAGGTCCACCCGAGGCTTCTGGATGGAACTGCGTAGAGAAAAAAGGTTTTTCCCTGTGTCGCATTCCCTCGTTTGTATTATCATTAATATTGATAAAAAGAGGTTCCCAGTCTTTACCCAGGCTGTTATTATCAACAGCAAAGCCATGATTCTGGGAGGTTATATATGCCCTGTCGGTGCCTGACTGGAGCACCGGCTGGTTATGGCTCCTGTGTCCGTATTTAAGCTTATATGTGTCGGCACCTGCTGCCAGGCTCATGAGCTGGTTCCCGAGACAGATACCAAAAACAGGGATGTCCTTATCCAGAGATTTGGCGATATTAAATATTGTCTCCTTACACATCTTCGGATCACCCGGACCGTTGGAAATAAATAAGCCATCATATTCGAGAGAATGATAGTCATAATTCCAGGGCACCCTTATAACCGTGGTGTCCCGTTTGAGCAGATTGCGGATTATATTATATTTAACACCGCAGTCGATAAGTACAATTCTATATTTACCATGGCCGTAGCTGGCAGGTTCTTCGATACTAACTTCGCTGACCAGGTTATCCCTGTTTGGATCGTAGAAAGACGTTTCAGTTCCGAGGGGTTCAATCTTGCCCAGCATCGATCCTTTTTCCCTTAGTCTCTTTGTGAGTGCCCTGGTATCAATACCATATATACCGGGAATATTATTATTATGTAGCCATTGGTGAAGGCTTTCGGCAGCGCTCCAGTGACTGTATTCAAAGGAGTAATCCGATACAATAAGTCCTTTGATATGTATTGATGATGATTCGTGGAAGATATGAAGTTCATCACCAGGGTCAATACGGGGAGCCCCGTAATTACCCACCAGAGGGTATGTAAGGCACAGGATCTGTCCCCTGTATGAGGGATCTGTAAGACTCTCAGGGTAACCGGTCATGGCTGTATTAAAAACCACCTCGCCGGCTGAAGGAATAAGTTTACCAAATGATTTACCGCTGTAAACGGTACCGTCTTCAAGACTCAGTTTAACCGGTATGGCATTCTTCATATATTTCCTGGTTTTATCAGAGCTTTTTCTATATTGTCAACAGCCTTTTTTACCGTATCAAGGGGGCAGGCAACATTCATTCTCATAAACCCCTCACCCCCGGGTCCGAATACTGAACCTTCGCTCATACCCACAGAAGCTTCATTAACAAAGAATTTGTTCAGTTCACCGGCTTTCATGCCCATTGCCCTGCAATCCAGCCATATCATATATGTGGCTTCGGGAGTCACAGGCCTGATAAATTCATTATTGGAAAATCTGTCCAGTACATATTCAATATTACGGCTTATATATTCCAGCATACTGTCCAGCCATTCATCGCCAAAGGTATAAGCTGCGATGGATGCTTCAGTACCAAAGATATTACCTCCTGTTATATGCAGGCTTTCAATAGTAGAATCGAATTTTCTTTTCAGATCAGGGTTACTGATGATCACCGTGGATGTTGAGAGCCCGGCAATATTAAAAGTTTTGCTTGGAGCCATGCATGTTACGGTGTTAGAAGCTATTTCTCCAGAAAGGCTGGCGAGCGGTATATGTTTATAAGAGGGTAATATGAGATCAGAGTGTATTTCGTCGCTTAATAACAGAACATCATGCCTGAGGCATATCTCTGTAAGCTTTTCCAGTTCCCCGATGCTCCATGCCCTGCCAACCGGGTTATGTGGATTACAGAGAATCAACATACTTGCTCCGCTGGCAGCCTCTTTTTCCAGATCATCAAAATCCATTTTCCACAACCCGTTTTTCTCAATAAGCTGGTTATATACCATCTTACGGTCATGGTCGGTGACAGCATTGAAAAATGGGAAATATACGGGTGGCTGAATAATTATCTTATCCCCGGGCTTTGTAAATGCCAGGGTACAGACGTTAAGAGCCGGTACTACACCGGGGCTGAAGGATATCCAGTCATTTTCTATGCTCCAGGAATGCCTTCTTTTTATCCAGTCAGTCAGTGATGAGTAGTATTCCTCACGTCTTATAGTATATCCCAGTATCTCATGTTCTAGCCTGTCCTTCAGTGCTTTGATTATGAACGGAGGGCATCTGAAATCCATGTCGGCGACCCACATAGGGATGACCTGGTCTGTGCCAAAAACGTTTTTTCTGGAGTCGTACTTCACGCAGCTGGTGCCCTGCCGGCTAACAGGTATATCAAAATTATGTGCCATATCCCAGTCTGAATTCCGGGATTCAAAGATAAGAATAAATAACGACAAACGACAAAAGACTAACGGCTAACGGAATCAGCCGATGATAATTACTCCGGTCAATAAACTCTGTCTTTCGCCTTTAGTCTTTCGTCTTTCGTCGCTATTGTGTATCCAACGCCAGCAATGCAAAACTGCCCAGCCAGTGTCCGCCTTCATAATTGCCGTCGGTTATACTTGGGAGAGAATGCATTATATGCTCATCCGCTATCCTTGCCAGGTGTTCATAACCGGGCACGGATGAAGCGATTCCATAGAGGCACCATGCACGGCTGAAATTCAGGCCATCGAGATGAGCAAGCTGTCCATCCGCCCTGTCGCTTACAATCCCTGGCTCCAGAGTGAATGATGGATCAGACAGTTCAGGAAGAAAATTACCGAGCCAGCCAGCATATTCTTCTGCATCGAGAACCCTTCTCATTATATCGGCTTCCTCAAGGCAGGGTGAAAGGAAGTCATTACCACCCGGTTCCCAAGAAAAAGGGCATTGACGGTCGTAGAAATAAAAATCCCGTGCCCTCTCTTTAATACTAAGTATAAGACTGTCGTTCGCAGTCGCCATTGCATAGTCGTAAGCAAAGGACAAACCAAAAGCAGTGTTTGCATGGGTGCCTACTCTGATTGGGTAGTACAGCCTGGGAAGGAATTCAATGTACATATCTGATATAAGCTCTGCCAGTGGAGACAGATTATTATATAACTCCCTGGCAAAATCAGTATCCCAGGTATATAGTTCTTCCGCTAGTTTTAGCAACCAGGCCCACCCGTATGTCCTCTCAAAAGTTTTATTTTGTTCCTGTAAGAAATATTCTATTTCCCTGCCTATGTTTTCGTCTGTCAGCCTTTTTGACAGAAGGTTTTTCATTTCTTCCGCTTTATCCAGATTGGGGAATTGTTTGAGAAGCATTACAGTTGACCAGTGGCCATGAACAGATGAATGCCAGTCGAAACAACCATAAAATGAAGGATGCAGGTCGCGTGGAGGAAGCAGGTCGTCATCACTGCTCAGGGTTTGATTTAACTTATTTGGATATTCCTTGTCAATGCATCCTAAAGGCAAATCAGCAAGCCTGTTGGCTTCAATAAGATCCAGGACGGGCCGTTCTTCAGCCACACCGGAGATTTTATCAACAGAATGGTCCTGTTTTTTACCCTGACAGGCATATAATAAAAATACGGCAGACAGTATAAAAATATATCTCATAATCGTGCTTTTTTTATGTTTTTTTATTTACCAAATCTACAACAAACTGAAAATTTAAACCCATGATTTTTCTTAATATTGACCACTATATAAATATATTTTATAATTTTACGCCTGTCAAGAAGGTTTTAAAAGAGATAACCTCTATGAAAATGAATACCCTGAGTAATTAATAAATAATTGACTGACCATGAAGAATTTCTTATTAATAGCAATTTCCCTGATTTTGGCGTCTTCCACTTTATTCACCTCATGCAACTCATGCAAGAACAGGGATGAGGCAAAGGAGCAGAAAAGAATAAAAATTGAAGATCCCCAGTCCCTTACAGATGAAATTGAGAAACACGTTTATCCTTTGCCTACTTCCGCAGAGGTTATTCAGATGCTTACTGAACTTGAAGTTGGTTATATAATTGGAGTGTCAAACCCAGTAGATAATGCAACAAATTACATCACCAGCAAGAGCCAGGCTATTAACCTTGGTATTTACGGAGCAGACCTTAGTTATGCCACCCTGTATAATATGAACCAGGATGTGATAAACTACCTGGATGTTATCCGGGAACTTACCAACAGCCTGAAAATGTCAAAAATATATTCAAGAGATCTGTATGATGATATAAAGAACAGTTTTGACAACAGGGACAGGCTAGTGGAAATACTGACGGATGCATTTAATCAGACATATGCTTACCTGGCTGAAAATGAGCAGGAATCGCTTGCTTTACTGGTGGTTGCAGGTGCCTGGGTCGAAGGTATGTATATTACAACAAATATATCAGAATCGGTATACCATGTTGAAGGTATAGTACGTGTGCTTCTGGAGCAGAAGGAATCTTTTGAACTTTTCCTCGATCTGGCTGAACCACTTTCTGAAGATCCGGTTATAGGCGAAATGCTTGAAATTCTCAATCCCGTGAAAATGGTATACGAGGAGGTTGAAGATAACAGTCTGACTCTTAAGAATGTTGAGGATATTACAGCAGCTGTTTCATCAGTGAGGGAGAAATTGGTATCATAAAGGTTACCCGATATATATAACCGTGAAAGCAGGTGCCAGGCTATTTGCTTCACGGTTTTTTATTAAATACGGTATATGAGAGAACCTGTATTACTTGCATTAATACATATATTCGCAATCCTCTCGCAGGTAAACCCGGGCGGTATTACAACCCGGGGCAGGAAAATATTACGTGGATATCTGAAGAGATACCTTAACCAGGAACTTGAAGAGGAATATTTTAAAATTTTTGAAACAACTCTTGAATTTTATTCAGAGGAGTTATCGAGCCTCGATGATGAGGAACTTAAGGATGAGACGTCACTCATTAATTTTCAGATAACAAATATTTGCAGACAAATACGTAAAGGACTTTTCCTGGAGGAAAGAATGATTGTTTTTCTCCAGCTTCTTGAATTCGTTTATGAAGACCGGGAGGTAACATCACAGGAGCGAAAGATCATAGAGATTGTGTCCAGAACATTCAGCATTCCTGAAAAGGAATATAAAAATGCATGCGCCTTTATGATCGGGAATGCTATGGATAACGTGAGCCCTGATTCAATAATATTAATTGAAGGTCCCGGGGGAGAGGAAAAATTCTCAGACTCTTTCAGGAATAAACCAGATTGGAATACACTTACAATAAAAGGACTTCAGGGCAGTATTTTTGTTTTGCATATTGAGAGCATACATATACTTCTTTTCACATACCAGGGCAATCAATCCTTGTTTTTCAAGGGAAGGCCTGTAATAAATGGAAGACCTTACCTCCTTGATCCTGGTGTTAGCATTAAGAGTAAGGGTATAAGCCCAATCTATTATTCAGGTATCCTGAGGGAGTTTCTCAGGCTTTCTTATGTTGATAAAATAATTTTTGAAGGTCATAACCTGGAATACCGATTTAAGAAGTCTACGCAGGGACTGAAATCAATGAGTTACAGGGCTGATTCCGGAAATCTTATTGGCATAATGGGTGGAAGTGGTGTGGGTAAATCAACCATGCTGAACTTAATGAACGGGAAAATAAACCCGGACAAAGGAAACCTTTATCTTAATGGATATGACCTCTTTAATGAAACGGATGAACTTAAGGGATTAATCGGATATATTCCCCAGGATGACCTGTTGATCGAAGAACTTACAGTATTTCAGAATCTATATTATAACGCCAGGTTGTGTTTTGGAAATTATTCAAAGAAGAAGATACGTCAAATGGTGGGAAAGATCCTCAGGGATCTGGAACTATATGATATTAAGGATTTGCAGGTAGGTGATCCTTTAAATAAGAAAATAAGTGGGGGACAGAGAAAAAGGCTGAATATCAGTCTTGAATTAATAAGAGAACCGGCTGTTTTATTTGTTGATGAGCCTACATCCGGTCTGTCATCGTCTGATTCACACATGGTGATGGAACTATTAAAGAAACAGTCTAATAAGGGGAAACTGATAATTTCAATTATACACCAGCCTTCATCAGATATTCTTAAGCTGTTTGACAGGTTATGGATACTCGATAAGGGTGGTTATATGGTTTATGATGGCGATCCTGTTGATTCTCTTGTATATTTTAAGACAGAAACTTCGCAGGCCAATGCAGCAGAATCGGAATGTCCTAACTGCGGGAATGTCGATACTGATGATATACTTGAGCTTATAGAATCAAAGCAGGTCACTGAAGAAGGATTTAAAGGCGAAAAAAGACAGGTTGAACCGGAAGAGTGGTATGAGAGTTACAACAGAACAATGAGGCCAAATTTTAAATCCAAACCTCAGAAATTCAAGCTTCCACAGACAAATTTTTCCGTTCCTTCCCAGTTATCACAGCTAAGAACATTTTTCAAGAGGAATATTCTGAGGAAACTGTCAGACAGGCAATACCTTACTATTAACCTGCTCGAAGCTCCACTGCTCGCAGTTATACTTGCTTTCCTTTCAAAATATATGACAGATGGGGTTTATCTAATGTCAGAGAATAAGAACCTCCCGGTATTCCTATTTATGGCGGTAGTGGTTGCACTTTTCCTTGGCCTGACAGTGAGTGCTGAGGAGATATTTAAGGACAGAAGAATTCTGGAAAGGCAGAAATTCCTGGATATAAGCCGCTCAAGTTACCTGATATCGAAAATAGCCTTCCTTTTTATGCTTTCAGCCCTCCAATCATTCCTCTTTATTTTTATCTCGGATATCATATTGGGGATACAGGGAATGCTGTTCAGGCAGTGGGTCATCTTATTCTCTATAGCATGCTTTGGCAATATAGTGGGGCTTAATATATCGGCTGGAATGAGATCGGTTGTCAGTATTTATATTTTAATACCTCTGATACTCGTGCCACAGCTGCTGCTTGGTGGGGCCATGATAAAGTTTGACGACCTGCACACAAGCTTTACCAATAAAATATATGTACCCATTATTGGCGACGTGATGGCTACCAGGTGGGCTTATGAAGCAATTGCTGTAGATCAGTTTAAGTATAACAGGTACGAGAGAATGATCTTTGACAATGAAATGAACATAAGCCAGAATGACTGGTACGACTCATTCCTTATCCCGGAACTTAAGAAGAAAGTTAAGGAATGTGAACTTGCAATGGGAAGGGATGAATTCTCGGATCATTTTGACAGCAACCTTAATAAGTTGAACAGATATATAAGCATGCTTTCAACAATTGCAGGGATTGAGAACGATACCCTGCTTGCTGAATTGAACAATCAGTATTTTGATTCATCCACTGTCATTAGAGCTAATAACAAACTTGACAGCCTCAGATCATTTTTCAGGTCAAAAAGACTGGATGCTACAGCCCAGAGGGATTCAGTACTTTATAAACTGGAGATGGAAAAAGGTCGTGAACAAATCCTGGAACTTAAACGAAATAATTATAATAATTATCTGGCCGACATTTTGCTTAATGCTGCCAGTATAGATAAGATCTATGAGACCAACAAACTCCTGATACAAAAATCTGATCCGGTTTTTATGAAGCCAACTTCAAAGGTCGGGAGAGCACATTTCTTTGCACCCTTTAAATACTTTGGAGGGCTCAAAATAGACACTCTCTGGTTTAATATAATGGCTATATGGTTAATGTCTGTTATATTAATGGTGACTCTCTACTATAATACACTCAAGAAACTCATTGATCTGGTCGAATCAATTAGATTTCCCTTTCAAAAAATAGAATGGAAGGGATAAATTATTTATCCCCAGGTTGTTTTTATCGCTCCGAAAAGCTTATTTTGCACACTCTATGAGCAAAGTAAGGGCAAAAAAATATCTTGGTCAGCATTTCCTGACTGACACTAACATTGCAAGGAAAATTTCCCTGTCATTGGAAATGGAAGACTGCCCAAATGTCCTGGAAATAGGACCCGGAATGGGAATTCTTACCGGTTATCTCATAGAGAGGGGATTTGAGAACTTTAAGGTGATTGAAATAGATAGTGAGTCAGTTGATTACTTAAGGAGAAGATTTAAGAACATTGCCCTAATAGAAGGGGACTTCCTCAGGCTCGACCTCGACAGCTGTTTTGATGGTGATTTTGGTATAATAGGTAATTTCCCCTATAATATATCAAGCCAGATCTTCTTCAGAGTTCTTGAATACCGTCACAAAGTAGTTGAACTGGCAGGGATGTTACAGAAAGAAGTTGCCGACAGGATTGTGTCAGGACCGGGAACAAAAGTGTACGGAATACTGAGTGTCCTGTTACAGGCATATTATAACGTTGAATATCTGTTTACTGTACCTCCAGGCGTTTTTAGTCCCCCGCCAAAAGTTAAATCTGCAGTTATAAGGTTGAAAAGGAAAGAAAAAGTAAATATTGAATATGACGAAAAATTGTTTTTCAGGGTGGTGAAAATTACATTCAACCAGAGAAGAAAAACTATAAAGAATTCTTTAAAGCCACTGGTGGATGCTAAAGAGATTGATCATCCCCTTCTCAAGAAAAGACCGGAGCAACTTGGGGTAGATGACTTTATTGAACTTACAGAGCTAGTAAATACTTTACTGAACCTTAACATTAATAGCCATGTCCAGGACAATTGAAATCAGCAGGGAGTTTATTGATGAACTTCGGGAAGCAATAAAGGATAACGATGAAAAGAAAGCACTTGAGCTCATAGGTGATTTTCATGCTGCCGACATAGCCGAGCTGTATGATGATATCAGTATAGAAGAAGCACGTTACCTTTATCTGCTTCTTGATGGAGAGCGTGCATCAGATGTACTGGCCGAACTTGATGAAGATGACAGGGAAAGATTCCTGGAGGTGCTACCGGGTGAAGTGATTGCACAGAAGTTTATTGATCATATGGACTCCGATGACGCAGCCGATGTGATTGGAGACCTTTCAGAAGAAAAGAAACAGGAAATATTATTACACCTGGATGACGTGGATCAGGCGGGTGATATTGTTGACCTGCTGGCATATGATGAGAACAGCGCGGGCGGACTCATGGCCAAGGAGATGATAAAGGTGAATGAGAACTGGACAATACTGACCTGCCTGAAGGAGATGGCTAACCAGGCTGACGAGGTTGACGAGGTATATTATGTTTACGTTGTGGATAACAGTAATAAGCTACAAGGCATAGTGTCACTTAAGAAAATGCTGCTGAGCAATAATGCCACAAAGGTGAAAACTATTATAGAGGATGATATAATATCTGTTAATACCTCAACTCCCGGAGAGGAGGTAGCACAGATTATGGACAAGTATGACCTGGTGGCAATACCCGTGATAGATACACTGGGGCGTCTCGTGGGGCGTATTACTATTGATGATATAGTTGATTTTATCAGGGAGGAAGCTGAAAGAGATTACCAGATGGCATCAGGTCTGACAGATGAAGTGGAGGCAAGAGATAAAGTCCTTTACATCACCAGGGTCCGACTGCCATGGCTCCTTATAGGTCTGGCGGGAGGCATACTGGGGGCTCTGGTGCTTGGTAAATTTGAGGGAAGCCTTAAGTTATACCCTGAAATGGCTTTCTTTATACCGCTGATTGCAGCAATGGGAGGTAATGTGGGAATACAATCCTCTGCCATAATAGTACAGGGACTGGCAAATAATACCCTGAAAGGAGAGAGTACCATCAAGCGGCTGCTAAAGGAATTTATGGTTGCATTGCTCAACGGATCGATACTGGCAGCTATTATTTTTACCTATAACTTCTTTGTCAGTGACTCCTTTGCGCTCACACTTACGGTAAGTACTTCGTTGCTTGCAGTTATTCTGTTTGCAGCCTTATTCGGCACCTTTATTCCTTTAATACTTGATAGTTTTAAGATCGACCCTGCACTTGCAACAGGCCCTTTTATTACTACAATGAACGATATAATCGGCCTGTTTATTTATATGATTATGGGAAGATTGCTCTACGGAATATTCATCTGACGATTTCAGGTCAGAACGAAAATCCTATTGCTTCAACTGGATTCATACGGGAAGCGGCATGTGCTGGCGCATAACCGGCTACTACCCCTATTACAGCTGATATCATTATACCAAGAAAAATATTTCCGAAGGTAAGGTGCATATTGAGCTCCCAGAGATAATTGACAACAGCGGTGCCAATGGAAATTAATAAAAGCCCAAGTATACCACCTACTACCGAGAGCAACATTGATTCATAAAGGAACTGCCAAAGGATAAACATTCTTTTTGCTCCCAGTGCCATCTGTATACCAATTATGTTTGTCCTTTCCCTGACAGATACAAACATAATGTTAGCTATACCAAAACCACCAACAAGAATTGAGAATCCTCCTATTATCCAGCCTCCGACATTTATTCCGGCAAAAACATTTTCAAAGCCCTGGGTTAAAAGACTTGCCCGGTTTATGGAGAAATTATTTGTCTCATCAGGCTTAAGTCTCCGGGCTGCCCGTAGTATCATAGTGGCTTCATCCCCCAGTTCCTGCACTGCTATACCCTCACGGGCTTTCAGCATTATATTTGAGTTGATAAACCTGTTACGCATATTTACTATCCTTTTTGCATAGTTCACAGGTATCACGGTCATCTCATCCATGCCACTATCACTGATTCCTCCCTGTCCTTCTTCTTTAAACACACCTATCACCCTTGTCTTATAACCCGAAACAGTAAGGTCTTTGCCAACAGGGTCAGTGTCTTCGAATATTGTTTCTGCTGTTACAGCACCGATGACAGCTACTCTTTTACCTGTAAGAATCTCGTTGGGGGAAAAATAACGGCCCCGGGCTATCTCAAATGACCGTATATCGTCAAATCCTTCTGAAACTCCCCACAGGTATGCATCATTAACAGCATTATCTTTGTATTTCAGAGTGCGGGTAAAGATTACTGCAAAGGCAGCAGCTTCAGATTTTGTGGAATTTCTTAAGATAGCTTCGTAATCATCAAGTCTGACAGCAGGCCAGGCTATCAGATCCCACCAGGGAAGATTGGGGTCGAATGACCAGGGCATCTTCTGTACATATACAACGTTATCTCCAAGAGTGGCTATGCTGTCACGCACAGCGCTCTCCATCCAGTCGAGAACAGTAAAAACGGATATTATAGCAAAGATGCCGATTGTTATTCCGAACAACGATAAAAAAGTCCTGAGCTTGTTTACGATTATTGAATTAACAGCAAACAGAAACCCTTCCTTTATAAGTCTGAAGAAAATCATGACCCAAATATAGTTAAAATTGCAATATTGGGTTAATGGAATTTTGGAATAACGGGAAAGTAATTGCAGACTGATATTAACTCATTATTGACTCATTCCGCTAAGCGGAGTATCGTCGAGCTCGCAGCACTCGTTTGCCTTCGGCAAACTCATATTTCCCGGTTCCATTATTCCAATATTGCAGTATTCCAAATAATAGATATTTCAGATAAAATGCTGAGCGTATCTTTCGGTCACTGATTGCAGCTTACCTGAAAATTACGGAATACATTGTAATACAACAAAAAAATATATATTTTTATGGCCCATAAAACCATCCTGTGTATAAGGTCTAATTTATTGAATATGAGGGAAAAGAAAATCAAATCCGCATTATTGTCTGTTTATCACAAAGATGGCCTGGCTGAAATAGTTAAAAAGCTTGATGAACTGGATGTTAAAATAATATCAACAGGTGGTACACACAGGTTCATATCTGATCTTGGAATAAAAGCCGAAAAAGTTGAAGACATAACATCCTACCCTTCAATCCTTGGGGGGCGGGTTAAGACTCTTCATCCTAAGATTTTCGGTGGCATACTGGCAAGAAGGGATGATGAAAGTGATATCAGCCAGCTGTCAGAATACCAGATACCGGAGATAGACCTGGTAGTAGTTGATCTTTATCCGTTCAGTGAGACCGTGGCATCAGGTGCCGGTAAGCAGGATATAATTGAGAAGATTGACATAGGAGGGATATCACTTATACGTGCAGCAGCAAAAAATTACATGGACACGGTAATCATTTCTCACCGGGGACAGTATTCAGGATTATTTGAATTGCTTGATTCAAAGGGAGGACTTGTGAGCCTTGAAGAACGAAGGCACCTTGCAGCAGAAGCATTCAGTGTCAGTTCTGAATATGACACTCATATCTTCAATTATTTTAACAGGGGAGAAGCTATCAACGTCTTCAGGGAGAGTTACTCTGAAGCTAAACGCCTGAGATATGGAGAGAACCCCCACCAGAAAGGAATATTCTATGGTAAACCAGGTGAAATATTTGAACAATTGCACGGTAAGGAAATATCTTACAATAACCTTCTTGATATTGATTCGGCAATCTCATTGATAGAAGAATTTGATGAAACAACATTCGTAATTATTAAGCATAACAATGCATGTGGCCTGGCCTCACGGTCAAAACTGGTTGACGCCTGGAAAGATGCACTGGCAGGTGATCCGCTTTCAGCTTATGGGGGTGTGTTGATAACAAACAGGGAAATTGACCCGGAGACAGCTGCTGAGATAGATAAATTATTTTTTGAGGTGATTATAGCTCCTTCATACAATGAAGAGGCACTTGCTATACTGAAACATAAAAAAAACCGTATCATCCTTAAGCAGAAAGGGGAAAACGGTAAGGCCTGCAGTTACAGGACAGTGTTAAACGGTGTCCTGGTGCAGGACAGGGACCTGAAAACGGAAACGACCGAAGATATGAAAACAGTCACCACGGTCCATCCTGATAATACTCAACTTACAGACCTTGAGTTTGCCAACAAGATTGTGAAGCACAGCAAATCAAATACAATAGTCCTGGCGGGCAACAAGCAACTGTATGCCAGTGGTGTGGGGATGACGTCACGGGTCGACGCACTTAGATTTGCTGTTGAGAAGGCTAAAAATTTTGGATTTGATCTTAGCACAGCTGTGATGGCCTCGGATGCATTCTTTCCTTTTGCTGATAGTGTCGGGATAGCATATAATGAAGGGATTAAGGCTGTGATCCAACCCGGAGGGTCAATAAGGGATAGTGAATCAATTGATTTTTGTAATGAGAAGGGGATGTCAATGGTATTTACCGGGACCAGGCATTTTAAACACTAATACTTAATAATAATAAATATTCAGATGGGGATATTTTCATTCTTTACACAGGAGATAGCTATTGATCTTGGTACAGCCAACACAATAATTATCCATAATGATAAAGTAGTAGTAGATGAGCCTTCAATTGTTGCCGTGGATAGAAATACGGGCAAATTGATCGCTATTGGGGAGAAAGCCAGGCAGATGCATGGGAAAACACATGAGAATATCAGGACAGTGCGCCCTTTAAGGGACGGTGTTATAGCCGACTTTAACGCTGCTGAACAGATGATAAGGGGCATGATAAAAATGATCAATAAAAGACCGGGTCTTTTTTCTCCAACCCTTAAAATGGTGGTATGTATACCCTCCGGGAGCACAGAGGTTGAGATACGTGCAGTGCGAGACTCTTCCGAGCATGCCGGCGGCAGAGATGTTTACCTGATATATGAACCTATGGCTGCTGCAATTGGTATCGGACTGGATGTTGAAGCCCCTGAAGGGTTTATGGTCGTTGATATTGGGGGAGGAACAACAGAGATTGCCGTAATAGCACTGGGAGGAATAGTGTGTAATAAATCCATCAGGACAGCAGGTGATGGGTTTACTACCGATATACAGTCATATATGAGGCACCAGCACAATATTAAGATTGGTGAACGTACTGCGGAAGATATAAAAATTAATGTTGGTTCTGCCCTGTCTTCTATTGAAGACCCACCTGCAGATTATATTGTCAGGGGACCAAACCTGATGACGGCTATGCCTGTTGAAGTACCCGTTTCTTACCAGGAAATTGCACATTGCCTGGATAAGTCCATCTCAAAAGTGGAAACGGCTATCCTGAGTGTGCTGGAACAGACACCGCCCGAGCTGTATGCTGATATAGTAGCCAGGGGAATATTCCTGGCCGGTGGAGGAGCATTACTCCGTGGCCTTTCTAAAAGACTTACAGATAAAATTAGTATACCATTTCATATAGCTGAAGATCCGCTTCATGCTGTGGCAAGAGGAACTGGAGTGGCCCTGAAAAATTCAGATAAATTTTCGTTCCTGATGAGATAATAATGGGAGTAGTAAATGAGAAGTCTTCTAAACTTCCTTAATAGATTCGGTAATATTCTGCTATTCATCCTGCTGGAGCTGATAGCGTTATATATGCTGGCTGCCAGACCCAATTATCACAATATAAAGCTTACAAAAGCTATGAATGCTTCAAGAGCTGCTATAAATGCGAAAATTAACCAGGCAACTGATTATTTTTCCCTGAACGAGATAAATCAACAACTATTAAGGGAAAACGGGGAATTGAAAAATACCCTGCAAAGATTTTACCGCGATTCAGAGATCAAAACTTACAGTGTTACAGATAGCCTCCACAGGCAGCAGTATGTGTATATTCAAGCCAGCGTGGTTAATAACAGTGTAAATAAACAGAAAAATTATATTACCCTCGACAGAGGAACTTTGAGCGGAGTAAAAGAAGATATGGCGGTGGCATCTCAAAGTGGAATAGCAGGAATAATAATAGAAGCCGGCAGGAACTACTCCATTGCTATGTCGGTGCTGAACCTTGAATTCAGGCTATCTGTAAGACTGAAGAAAAACGGATATTTTGGATCCCTGACCTGGGACGGAGCAGATGATAACATACTAATAATTAATGAAATACCTAACCATGTTAATATTTCAATAGGGGATACTATTGAAACAACGGGATTTTCGGCTGTCTTCCCCGAAGGTATAATGGTGGGCACCATAGTGGATTTTGATGAAGGGGGAGGCGACTTTTATGATATTGAAATTAAACCGTCTACTGAATACCGGAAACTGAACGATGTGTATATTATTGTTAACCTTAAGAAAGATGATCAGATTGAACTTGAATCTGATGTAACGGGTACAAGATAAATTATCATGCTTAATAACATTGCTAAATATACGGGTCTTTTCATTCTGCTACTGGTGATCCAGGTATCGTTACTGAATAATATACAGTTCAGTGGCTTTGTTAACCCCTACATATATATTCTCTTTATTCTCCTGCTTCCATTTGAAACACCTTCCTGGCTTATACTCATCCTTTCATTTCTAGCAGGGTTGGTAGTTGATATAACGGCTGGTACACCAGGACTGCATACCTCTGCAACAGTTTTTGCAGGTTTCCTCAGGCCATACGTTCTGAACTATATATCCCCCCATGAAGGTTATGAGCAGGGAGACCTCCCGGGAATTAAGACCTACGGCTTCAGGTGGTTTATTACATACGTCATTATCATTGTCTCACTGCACCATCTTTTTCTTTTTTACCTGGAAGTATTCAGGTTTGAGTATTTTTTCAGAACATTACTCAGGGTGTTGCTCAGTACGGGCTTTACCGTTCTATTTATTGTAATTGTCCAGGCAGTTTTTATCAGGAGGTAGTTTTGAATGGATTAAAAGATATATATAGTAACAGGAGGATATTTTTCTATGCAATTGTCATTATTGCTGCAATTATTCTTTTATCAAAGCTCTTCTCTCTGCAGGTTGTTAATAAATCATACCGTGTATCAGCCCAGAATAATGTATTGCGCTATGTAACACAGTATCCGGCAAGAGGCTTGATATATGACAGGAATGGCTCTTTACTGGTATTTAATCAGGCTGCCTATGACCTGATGGTTATTCCAGGTCAGACACAGGAGATAGATACTTTCGAACTTTGTTCCATCCTAAATATTAAAAGAGAGTCTTTCTCTGAAAGGATGAATGAAGCGATTGAATATTCTGAATATGCACCATCAGTTTTTCTTAAGATGGTTTCATCCGAGACTTACGCACGCCTGCAGGAAGTGTTATATAAGTACCCCGGCTTTTATGTACAGACACGTACTTTACGAAAATATTCACATCCCTCTGCTGCACATGCTCTTGGGTACGTAGGGGAGGTAAATAATGAAGAAATTAAGGCTGATCCTTATTATAAAGCGGGAGATTATATTGGCAAAAATGGGATTGAAAAATCATATGAATTGGATCTGCGCGGACATAAGGGACTAAAAATATTTCTTGTCGACGTTTACAACAGGGTTAAAGGCTTATACCAGGGAGGCAGGTATGATACCATCCCGGTACCAGGAAGTAATATTACGACCACACTGGATATAGATCTTCAGCGATATGGCGAGAAGCTGATGGGAGATAAGAATGGAAGTATTGTGGCACTGGAACCTTCTACAGGTGAGGTTCTGGCGCTTATCTCCACCCCGGATTACGATCCTACACTGCTGGTGGGGAGGATTCGATCAGAGAATTATACCAGGTTGCAAAATGATACACTTGAGCCACTGTTTAACAGGGCTCTGATGGCTTCATACCCACCCGGCTCAACATTTAAGCCTGTAAACGGACTGATAGCCCTTCAGGAAGATATTGTAACAAAGAATTATGAATATTTCTGTGATAATGGTTATTATGCACCTGGTATACATGTTGCATGCCATCATTTTGCATCATTCAATATGCCACATGCCATAACAGCCTCATGCAATGCTTATTTTTGCAATGCATTCAGGCTTCTTATTGATAATCCCAAGTATGGGTCAACGACGGAAGGGCTTAACAGGTGGCGCTCCTACCTGTCAGAATTCGGTTTCGGCTCTAAGCTGGGCATCGATTTTCCCAATGAACTTTCAGGATTTGTTCCAAAGCCATCATTTTATGATAATATATATGGAAAGAACAGATGGCGGGCACTCACAATTATATCAATGGGCATTGGGCAGGGAGAACTGGGAACAACACCATTACAAATGGCTAATATGGCTGCAATTATAGCCAACAGGGGGTTTTATTTAACACCTCATATTGTAAAAGCAATTAATAATGACACACTTGCAGTAGATCCTCCTTTCAGGAAGAAACATAATGTAAGTGTTGATTCATCACACTTCGAGGTGATTATTGAAGGTATGAAAGGAGTAGTAAATGGAGGAGAAGAAGCAACAGCTACCTGGGTTGCTATAAAGGATATTGTAATGTGTGGCAAAACAGGGACCGCGGAAAACCCACACGGTCCTGATCATTCCATTTTTGTTGCTTTTGCCCCGGAAAAAGATCCGCAGATAGCACTGGCCGTCTATGTTGAAAACACAGGTTTCGGATCTACTTATGCCGCTCCTGTAGCTAGCTTAATGATTGAGAAGTACCTTAAAGGGGAAATTGAAAATACATGGCTTGAAAATTATATACTTAATCCACTCGAACCTCAGGTTGATAAAGAGGAAGATGAATTAAATCAACAGGATATTGAAGAGGAGAGTTAACATATGGGCTAATACAGACTGGATTGTGGTAGGAATATACCTGCTTTTTGTACTCTTCGGTTGGCTTAATATTTATGCTGCAGTTTATAATGAAGAACATGCCAGCATATTTGACCTCAGCCAGAGATATGGGAAGCAGCTTATATGGATAATGGCAGCCCTGTTACTTGGATTAACTATAATACTTATTGACAGTCGATTTTATATCTTCTTCTCATATATTTTATACATTATCGTTTTACTGTCCCTTGTTGCTGTACTGATATTTGGAGAGGAAATTAATGGAGCCAGGTCATGGTTTCAGATTGGCAGCCTGGGCTTACAGCCTGCTGAATTTGCCAAATTTGTTACTGTGCTGGCACTGGCAAGATACCTTTCAAAGCAGGGAAGGGCAACTGACTCTTTCAAGAATCTTGTTGTCTCACTGCTGATCATTTTTTCACCTGCATTGCTGATTGCTGTACAGCCCGATCTCGGTTCTACGATGATTTTTTTCTCACTCGTCCTGGTACTTTTCAGAGAAGGTCTGTCCCCTTACTTATTCGTTACAGGAATCCTGGCTGCTTTGCTGTTCATAGCCACATTGCTTATCGACAATGTCTTTATATATGCTACACTGGTTGCAGCTGGCTTTATATTCCATCTCGTAACGGGGAAGAAAGCGAAAGTAAGTTTAATTGGACTCGGTATATATTTAACGACCGGTGCAGTGATATTTGCTTTGTTTTATCTTATTACCGGGAATGCCCGCCTCGACATGGTATTCATAATAGCCCTGTTTTTATCAGGACTTGTTTATGCATATTATATCTTCCGGTATAAAGCTAGGAATATATTGATTATCATGGCTTTCATTCTTGGAAGCATGGTGTTAACCTTTACTGTCGACTATGCTTTCCATAACATTCTTTTACCCCATCAACAGACAAGGATAAATGTCGTCCTTGGAATTGAATCTGATCCTTCAGGTGCAGGTTATAACCTTAACCAGTCAAAAATATCTATAGGGTCAGGAGGATTTTTTGGGAAAGGATTTCTCCAGGGGACACAGACCAAATTTAAGTTTGTTCCCGAGCAAAGCACCGATTTCATTTTTTGTACTGTCGGAGAAGAATGGGGATTTATGGGCACCTCTATTGTGGTTATTTTATATTCATTTTTGCTCTTCAGAATAATAATACTTGCTGAACGGCAACGTTCGGCTTTTTCCAGGATGTATGGATACGGGGTATTTTCCATATTGCTATTCCATTTCCTGATAAATGTGGGAATGACAATTGGACTGGTTCCTGTAATTGGTATACCATTACCATTTTTCAGTTACGGCGGATCTTCTTTGTGGGCATTTACAATTTTGTTGTTCATTTTTCTGCGACTCGATGCGAGCCGAAATGAATACCTGGTATAATTAGAAAGGCAATGTAATTCTCGTGGAAAGAGGAATACCGAAATCATTTTCAACATATTCAATAAGTTGTGGAAAAAATTCCATGAAATCCTCACCGAGGCTGTAATAATTTTTCTTGAAAGTCTTAATGGCATACTTAGCCTCAGAAGGAAGGCTTGTTCGCTTACTCAGCGTATTAAGTACGTGTTTGAGGCCTTTGTTTGTTTTATAAGACTCGATCCAGTTATTGATTATAAAAAACGGGAACCTGTCTTGTACTTTAGCCGGTAATATATCATAATTATTTACCATCGCCCGGTAAAACTGGTATGTGATGCTTTCAAGCGGGCGGCGTGAGAATGTATCCCATTCTTTTGTCAGATAATGGTCGTAAATTATATCAACCACAACGCCAGCATATTTATGATATTTTCTTGTAAAGAGTATCTTACTCCTGTGAACTACCGGGTGCCTGTCTGTGAAGTCGTCAATATGCCTGTGCAGTATTATACCTTTTTTTATCAGCTCGGGGTATTTTAAATAGTCACTGCCCTTAACATAATCTCCTATGTAGTTACCTATAATAATCTCGTCAGAATCACCTGAGAGATATATATGGGCAAGCACATTCATACCTTAATAAAATTTACTTTTTTTAATATTTGAAAATACATATTTAGGCTAAGTCTTAAAAACATTTTCTTTAACATATTGCGAGAGTAACGCAATAAACATACCAAAGTTCAGCGCATCAGGTATTTGGCCTGGCTTCACGGCACTGATAAAAATATACTCAAATATAAGGAAATTAAACAGTTAAATTATAAATTTGAGAGTTCAATTTTAGATTTGAACCTAATATTTAATATCATAAAAATCAAAATAATATTATGAAGAAAAATGTTATCATTATTGGTGCCGCGGGCAGGGATTTTCATAATTTCAATACTTATTACCGCGACAATGAAGATTATAATGTTGTTGCATTTACAGCAGCCCAGATACCGGATATTGAAGGAAGGAAATATCCTTCTGAACTTGCCGGCAGCTTATATCCCGACGGCATACCAATATATGCTGAGGAAGAATTACCCTCTCTGATAAGTAAGTTAGATGTTGATGACTGTGCCTTTTCCTATAGTGATATTACCTATAATAAGGTAATGTCTGTAAGTGCCATAGTAAATGCTGCAGGCGCAAATTTTGTACTCCTGGGACCTAAGGACACAATGGTAAAAAGTACAAAGCCTGTAATAGCCGTTGGTGCAATACGTACTGGATGTGGAAAAAGCCAGACTTCAAGAAGAGTTATTGAACTTCTTATGGAGAAGGGACTTAAGGTGGTGGCCGTAAGGCACCCCATGCCCTATGGTGATCTGAATGCACAGAAGGTGCAGAGGTTTGCCGAGGTCAGCGACCTGGAGAAGCATAAATGCACAATTGAAGAGATGGAGGAATATGAGCCTCATGTGGTTCGCGGTAATGTGATATATGCAGGCGTGGATTACGAGGCTATTCTCAGGGAAGCT
>Ga0272443_10001386_pt1 | contig 35755 bp, 31 predicted proteins | sample SSMAcet12_FD_193581 | JGI IMG/M metagenome (GOLD analysis project Ga0272443, IMG submission 193581) | Marine sediment archaeal communities from Little Sippewissett salt marsh, Falmouth, MA, United States - SSM-Acet-12 | ecosystem: Environmental > Aquatic > Marine > Wetlands > Sediment ... | reverse complement strand
ATGTCCTTTCTGTGGGCTGACTCTGGATAGGGATCACAATGCAGCCATAAATATACTCAGACTGGGGCTACAGTCTGTGCATCAAAATGCTAGATGCCCCCGACTTCAGTCGGGGGAGTAGTCACAGGCGCGAAAACTTGCAGAGGACCTCGGAGCCCCCCTCGAATCTCAATTGGAATCCCGACTGCAATCTTGAGAAGCAAGCCCTAAATATAGACCATAGAGCTGGTCCTTGAGCAGGCTGGCCCCTTTTGACGGGATGTCGGATATCGACAAAAGTATTACCATCGAGATTATCAGAGTTGATCATCATGCCGAATTCGCTCAATCTCATCCCATGCCAGGTGGTGACAAGATGCTAGATCCAGATGCCAATTACAGCGAGGGTGCTTCTTACTACAGTTCTGGCAGATTCGATGAGGCCATTGAATGCCTCGATAAAGCCATAGAGTGCGATCACCTTCACGCCGACTCCTGGTACCTGAAAGGTGTGGCGCTCCGCAAGTTGCACCGTCTCGAAGAGGCCCTCGACTGTTTCGACGTGGTTTTGGAACTCGACCCTGAAAGCACCCGAACCTGGCGAAACAAGGCCATTGTCCTCAACGAGATGGGGGAGCACGAAAAGGCCTTGGAATGCTGCAACAAAGCCTTGAGTGAGGTCCCTTCCGACCCCCGTAACTGGATCGTCAAAGGATATGCACTGCACTCTTTGGGCAGATTCCAGAGGGCAGCTGAGGCCTACGATCGAGCAATTGAGATCGATCCACTTGGACCACGGGCCGGGTGGGCCTGGAACAACAAAGGTGCAGCTTTGGACAACCTGGGAAGGCACGAGGATGCCATCGAGTGTTATGACGAGTCCATAATGACCGACCCTTTCGACTTCTATACCTGGAACAACAAGGGCGTCTCCCTCATTGCCCTCAAAAGGTCCGAGGAGGCGGCAGACTGTTTCCGAAAGGCCGTTGAGATCTGGCCCCAGTACTCCACCGCCTGGCGCAATTTGGGTCTTGCTCTCAAATCCCTACACTGGGACGAGGAAGCCGAAGAGGCCCTGGAAAGGGCCGAAGATCTGGATCATGGGCGGTGATACTTATCCCCTTCCCCATATGGGTAAAACTCGGCTTTCGAACTTCTGAAACAGAATCTTGCGAATTTCTTTTAAAATGAATGTCCCGCAGCTTGCCGCGATTGGGATCGTCAAATAGCCAACTTAACAGTTTGAATCGGTCCACAGATAATCCGAATATTGCGGATGGGTGTGATATATGACTGGTGTGATATATGACTGGCTTAAGAAGGACACAATTTGCGGTCTATCGACTTGACCCGGCCATATCTGTGGGTTTATATCTTCCCCGCTGCACTAGGGCGAATCCGTGCCAGTCGCCAGGAAGCCTTCATGAAACACGACCGTGCCCCGAGGCCTGTCGTCTTTGTCGCCGAGGTGCAGGACGAGAAAGTTCTCCTGCGGCACGCCCTCGTGCACCAGCTCGGGCACGCTTCTAAAGCCGAACCGTTCGTAGTATGCAGGGTCGCCCACCAGGGCGCAGCCGTTGGCACCCATCTCCTTGAGTTGCGACAATCCTTCGTTGATGAGGGCCTTTCCGATGCCGTGGCCCTGGTGTTCGGGCAGGACGGATATTGGGCCGAGGCCGTACCAGTCAGTGGTCCCGTCGGAGATCGTGACGGGCGAGAATGCCACATGTCCGACTATTCTCCCATCTACCTCGGCGACCAGTGAGATGGTGAGCGCGTTGGCGGCACGCAATGCGTCGGTGATGTACTGCTCGGTCTGCTGGCTGTACGGATGTTGCTCGAATGCCGCCCTTGTGATTTCGGAGATCGCCTGAAAATCTGTGTCTTGCTCGGCTCGGATAATCATGTTCTTTTGCACTCCTTTCTTCGTGTAGTATGGCGCAGGCAGGCAGCGATGATCCGATGTCTTGACGAGCCTGGAGACAATACCGCTCCCTTCCTGAAAGTCCCCGTGTGCGGCTTCGATGGCGACCGTTCGTGCTTGCCCAAAGAGTCTTCGAATTGTCAAGCGAAGTCGCTACGCTTAACATTTGTCCCGCTTTCGGCCGGCCACTTCGCCGCCGCAGGTGACCCTCGCACAGCAGGCGGCGCGCCATTTTCCGCAGGCTCCTGATGGGGCCACGCCTTTTCAGCCATGGATATAGTCAAGAACCAATTAGATGAGACGAATTGGTTCTCGCCAGAATAGTGCTTAACAATACGAATAGGCCAAATCTCAAACTCTTGCGAGTTAGATATTTGTCCGAGAAGTATCGTTAAGCACTATAGTTGCGTCTCGAATCAGTGGTGCAGTCAAACGCCATAGCCCCAAACCCGAGAGAGGGATGGATTTTGTGCTGGACGTCTTCGGAGTTGCGGGAATCGTGCTGGCCGGTACGGCATGATATGCGTGATATGTATGGTATAGCATGATGTATCTGTGAGAGTTATCGTGCTGTACCTGCCAGCACAACCATCTTATCTCCTGCTTCAATGACCATATCTAGCGGTGGGTTCACTATATTTTCTGAGTTCCGGTTCACCGCAAGAAGAGTCTCGTCTCTCTTCACCCTCAGATCCATAATAACGTCCCGGACCTTCTCCCCATACATTTCTTCAGGGAACTCATTCTCGATGATATCATGACCTGCAAGGGAACTGGTGACATTTGATATCAGGTCCACAACACCTGGTTCATGGACGGCTGAAGCAAGCAATCGTCCTGTAACGGTATCTGTATTGATGACGTAACTCGCCCCTGCTGTTATTACAGTCCCGCTTCTCTCCTCAGAGGCGATGGTTGCGATGATATTTACGGTAGGGTTTAATTCCCTCGTGAGCGCTGTTGCAAGTATGGTTATGGAGTCGTCATCGGTTGCGATGATCATATACTCTGCCGCGCCTACATTGGCTTTAGCCAGCGTATCCTTCTCGATAGGACTTCCTTTCACAAAATGGACTCGATCCCTGAAGGGGTTTGTCTCATAGAGTTCCGAAACCAGGCAGATCTCATAGGATCTATCCATCTCCATGACGACGGACCTGGTTAGCTCATTGGAACCTCCAAGCACCACCACATGTTTCTTCTGATCTGATTTGCTCAATCCTCTCACCTTCTTTTGATGGACCTCATAGATCAATATAGCCGCTGCAGGGAGCATGAGTACACCCGCGATCATAAACGGTATGTACAGAAGTCGCGCCAGCCATGATGATGGGGATATATCCCCAAATCCCACCGTTGTCAGTGTGGCAAATGTGCCATATAATGAATCTATCAGGGTTTTGCCGTCTATTACGTAGAGGATAAGAACCTGGGCAACAGCACTTCCGAGAAATACGAGGAAGATATTTCGTCCTCGGTTCTTTTCGGATTCTATCGCCCTCATGATGGGATAACTCATTTTCCTGAGCGGCCAGAGTACCATATTGACACCACCAAAGTTATGTCTGCACCTTCTCAAGATCTTTCTTTCAAACCAACCCATTTATCCTGGGCTTCTGCCCGCCTTAGTTCTTGCTCAGTGTTTATATCGATTACGTCTTCTGCCAGCCGCTCCTGGCTGTGGCTTTGGGACCACCGCCACCCCAAGCTAGCAGATCATAGAAAAGGCTATTCGCCGCTGCAGGCAAATCTCATGCATCAGGCGGCGCGCCATACAGGAGGCGCTGGATGTGGGGGCGATTCTGGCATCCCTGCGCCACAAGTGCCGAGACGGAAAAGGCCAGAAAAAGGGGCGCGGAAGAGAATAGCTTGAAATACACGTACATACACAGATAAGCATATGTCGACCAAGACGATCAGCATAACCGAGGATGCTTACGAGAAGCTAAAGGGCCTAAAGGACTCCGAGAAGATGAGCTTTTCGGAAGTGATCCTCAAGTACTACCCCCAAAAAAGAAAGCTCTCAGAGATCCTGGCCGAGATTGCGTCTTTCCACCCCACCCAGGACACACGAGATCTGGCCGACGAGGTTGAGAGGACCTCTGAAGAGCTGAGGGCGGCAAAGATGAGGGCGGCGGATCTTTGATGCCCATCCTCGACACGTCCTTTCTGGTGGATCTGATTCGGGGTCGAGAGGGTGCCCAAGAGATGCTTTTGGATCTTGAGGAGAAAAGCGTCCCCCTCTTCACGACACCGATAACGGTACTGGAACTCTATCGGGGTGCACATCTATCAAGAAATCCAGAAAAGAACCTGGAGGTCGCAAAGGAGGTCCTCGCATCTCTTCTGGTCCTGCCCCTGGATGACGAGGCCTGCCAGGTTTTCGGCGCCCTCTCTTCCAGGCTCAAGTCAGAGGGAAAGAGGATAGGGGAGTTCGATGAGGTGATCGCCGCAATAGCCCTCTGTCACGGCGGAGAGATCGTGACGAGAGACGGGCACTTTTTGGAGGTTCCGGGTCTGAAGGTGCTCGGGTACTGAGGTACTGAAGTACTGAGGGCCGATCTTTGGGAGGCTGAAACGAGCTTCGGCGCGGGTGCTTGGATGGCCCGATATCCACAATGGCTCTTTGCTGGATCTCGTGCAGCAAGAAAGAGGCGTTGGGCCAAAGGCATCCCTCCGTTTCCGGCCGAGATTCTATGAGGCGCCGAAAGGAGGGACCGGAAGACACTTCCCCACTACTTCTATAACTTCGACGACGGTCGAAGTGAATAACAGGAAATTTTGATGAAGTGATCGCTTCTAATCGTCCTCTGCCAAAAAGAGTATAGATGCCTTTTTTTAGCGGAAGCGTCAAAAACGATATCCGTATAAAAGTAGATACAATCTACAACCTGGACCGAATATGGAGATTGGGAAATGAGAAAAGTTAATCTGACCGCAACGATTTGGGAAGAAGAAGGTGCATACGTCTCCAAATGTCCCGAGCTGGAGGTTGCAAGCTTTGGAGAGACGCCTGAAGAGGCGATCAACAACTTGAAAGAAGCTGTTGAGCTATACATCGAGAATGCCAAAGAGTTGGGTCTCATGGACGACGTTGAGGCAGCGATTTCATCATCTCATAAATTTACTTTAAATTGCTTTTGGGTTGGGTTATGTTTCAATGGGGCCACGACTTTTCAGCCATGGATAGTGAATGTCAGGCTTATCCGAAGCTGACACCAGAAAAGTTTCAATGGGGCCACGACTTTTCAGCCATGGATAGGTGAGATCTACTATGTGGATGGAAAGCTCACCAACACGGTTTCAATGGGGCCACGACTTTTCAGCCATGGATAGATCCTACTTGATTCAGTAGAGACCCAGAACGGTAGTGCAGTTTCAATGGGGCCACGACTTTTCAGCCATGGATAGGGAAAAGGAGGTGGAGTGAATGGGTATTTTATGCCAGGTTTCAATGGGGCCACGACTTTTCAGCCATGGATAGTGCTCCTGTGGAAAATGTTGGTGTTCACGTTGTCTTCGTTTCAATGGGGCCACGACTTTTCAGCCATGGATAGGATGTGTGTTGATGGAGGAAAAACGAAGAGGTAATGTGTTTAGTTGTTTCAATGGGGCCACGACTTTTCAGCCATGGATAGGGCGGCCATATTTCGGCCTTTACTGCTATCGAAAAAAAGACGATTTTCACGCACCCCTCTAACTTATTGCCATTAATCCAAATGTCAACGTCCTCTGAGGGGCATTTTCGATATGCGTAGGCATTTCACGCACCTCCCGGGGTTTCGTGCACCACCCAGCCGCGTGAAAATGGGGGTATAAAATCGGTCCATCCGTCTGACCCGGATGGCCCTGCTTGACAGGGGACCTATTCGTCAGATCTCTACTTTGTTAGCCGGGTTTGCGTTACTACTATCTATACTTTTCTTTAGTTGGCGGCCGGAACATATTTGGGGCCGTCGTACAACCGCTGCCCTTTCGTCCACATCTCACCGACCCGAGCTTGCGGATCACAAGAAGGCGATTCGCCGCCGCGGGCGCGCCCTCGTGCGGTAGGTGGGCAGGTGGCGCGCCAGGCCGCGGCGCCGGATGTGAGGGCGCCAATTCCCCGACGGCGAACGATCTGTGGGGTCATAATAGCCCCCCCGATGATTCTATTCATCTCGAACAGCCTCGGGATCATCTACTCAGCTGCCTTGTTGACCTTCGACTTCTTCGAGAATACGGGTCACTTCACTCTTCAAGGTGGGAAGATCTTCCTGAATGATATCCCATACCAATCCCTGATCGATGTTGTAATAGGCATGAGCAATCCGATTCCTCAAGCCGATGATCTCACGCCAGGGCACCTCGGGATGGATCTGGACGAGCTTTGCAGAAAGATTACGTGATGCTTCGCCGATGATCTCCAGTTGCCTGACGACTCCATCCTGGATGATCCCGGTATCCAGGAACTCCTGGAGTGAGACTCCCTCCGAATAGTCCTCAATCCGCTCTATTGCCGCCAGAATATGGTGAAGGTAGACCGAATCATCCTTCTTCATAAAGCAGCACCATATCCTTCTCTGCATATGGTCGGACGAAGGGGCTCATGGCGCTCTCGCTGACAAGCTCCACCTCGCGGCCCAGAATGCGTCCCAGTTCATCTTCGAGACCAAACCACTTCAGGCCAAGGGACGGCCTCTGGCCCGGCGGTTTCAGATCTACGAGGATGTCTATGTCGCTTTCAGGCGTCTCATCACCTCTGGCAAAGGAGCCAAAGACCGCTATCCTCTTCACGTAGGGACGGAGCAGCGGCACTATTTTTTCTCTCAGCTCTGCGAAACGGTCCATAAAACCTCAAACACTACAAGCAACATATTGCTATATTCTCGTTTCCCCCAGCTTCAATGACATCCTGATCTACCAGGCGTGAGTTGCTATCAGTGCAAGACGTTGTTTCTGTTTGCGACCTTCGGCAAAAACTGCCATTCCTGGCTGCATCTTTGCAACCGCCACCATTCTTGAAGCCGCAGATCACAGAGAAGGCGTAGTCGCCGCGGCCGAGCCCTTGTGCAAGCAGGTGGAGAGGGGCGCGCCATGCAGGTGGCGCCAGATGTGGGAGGCGGGGCGCAAGAGAGGTGCGAGGAATTTTCGGGAGTGGGGGGCAGAGGCTTGCGGGGGCGATGGGCGAAGAAATAGTTATGGAGAGGGCAAAAGAGCAGGAGGTCTTTGGCAATCGGAGCGTCGGAGGAGTGGATAATCGCGCCCGGCGTTTCGATCCGATCAAGCCGACTCCTTCATTTTGAGGTCAACCTCGCCAGCTGCAATGGGCTTTACCAGAAGCGTTCCTTCCCGAAAGTCCTTCACGATCTTGTCGATCTCTCTGGACGATTCCAGCGTGAGATAAGCCTCACCACAGACGTCACAGATCAAAGCTGGGACGTTTTTGATCACCAGAATGCGTCCCTCGACTTTGGTGACGTATTCCGTGACGCCACGGCGCAATCTGCCTTGACCGCAGTTGCAGACGTCGGGGATCAGCACTCTCTTCTCGTCATGTGGTCTATCCATTTTTTATCCTCCGGCCAGTAGACTGTAACTATACGCAAGTGGTTTTCGCAAAGACACAACCACAACATGACAATTCCGCTAGCCGATAACGGCCACATAATTGTAATTAGTATTTTTAAAATTATTTCATATCATCCAGCGTTCTCGTCAATTGATCTGAGAGAGAAGCCGTCCTAGCTGTTTCTCTTGTGAGGGTGGCCTTGTGTTCATAAGTTCCTTTGTCTCTTGCAAAGGCAAATACCTTTATTGGCACCCAATTTCCGAAACTGGCTCCAGTATGCACTGCCAGCTCGACTGGACCTGCATAGAAGAGAAGGATTTCACTTGCTGCCAATTTTTGTGCATCGTCCTTTAATTTATTTGTCGAATACCCCGCAGCTTGCTGCGGGGATGAAAGGCAAATAACCAACACAAGAGTTGATGTGAGCGAAACCCATCTGGGATTTCGAATCTTCCGCGTATAAACCAGTACAACTAAGCAGCGGCGCCTTGCATGCCCCGCTGCTTGCAGCGGGGTGCGCCGCTGCAATTTGACTAATATTTATCATCGCATCTGGATAGTTCCTAGGCTGCAAATAGTCGCTGAAGATATAATCGAGAATTTCTACATGTTCCATATTCCGATCTTTTAAGAATTTCTTCACTTGAGCTAATGGATCATTTCCGATTCCAATAACGATAGCCATCGGACGATTTGATGAGCCTTTTGTACTGCCCAAGGATCGCATTTTTCTTTTCAGACGTCTCTTATCCCGCCAAATCATAAATGCAGCCAATGCCACTGCAAAAAAAGTTATCTGCTGCTCGCCAATCGATATTAAAGATAAAATATTATTTATATTCATTTTATCGACCCTTCTTCATCCGATAGAGCTCTTTGATCAAGAGCTGCTGAGGACGGTAATGTTATGTTGATAACATCTCCGACTGACCATTCTTGGCTGTGGCTTGCGACCACCACCGCCCCGAGCCTCGGATCGTAGAAGGCGATCGCCGCCGCGGGCGAGCCGTGCAGCAGGCGGTGCGCTATTTTTCCGTAGGCGCCAGATGGGGCCACGACTTTTCAGCCATGGATAGGGCGGCCATATTTCGGCCTTTACTGCTATCGAAAAAAAGACGATTTTCACGCACCCCTCTAACTTATTGCCATTAATCCAAATGTCAACGTCCTCTGAGGGGCATTTTCGATATGCGTAGGCATTTCACGCACCTCCCGGGGTTTCGTGCATCACCCAGCCGCGTGAAAATGGGGGTATAAAATCGGTCCATCCGTCTGACCCGGATGGCCCTGCTTGACAGGGGACCTATTCGTCAGATCTCTACTTTGTTAGCCGAGTTTGCGTTACTACTATCTATACTTTTCTTTAGTTGGCGGTCGGAGCACACTTGGGGCCGTCGTACAACCGCTGCCCTTTCGTTCGCATCTTGCCGTCCCGAGCCGAAGATCACAAGAAAGCGATGGCATCCGCGGGCGCGCCTTCGTGAGGGAGGTGGGTAGGGGGCGCCAGATGTGGGGGCGCGGGAGGGAGATGAAGGCAGATAGAAGGATGTCTTGCCCGATCAGGCTTTTAGTTTCTGTTATTTCTCACTCGTAACTTCTTACCCGCAGATGCAACTGCTCGCTAGTTTAGGGAGCTAAAGGCTCACGCTTCAACCGCACACAGAGCGAATCTGCAAATATTCGTAGCACTATTTTCACTCGCTCGACGCTCGCCAAACGCCAAACCTATCCACTACAAGATTGAGGTTCTCACATGCTATGCTTCCAGGTGAAAAGCATACCTCATTGAATCGAACATGCTGGCCTGCATAACGGTTGCTAGGGTTATTCGATTGCCATTCACGACCCACTAACGGCTCAACATCACCGGCAACAGATAAGCCTTCGGCCACAGCGTGGGCCAGCAATCGCCCACCCTTTGGGATATGAATGCTCAGTCGATCTCCTTCACGGTCAGAGGTTGCCGAATCCCCAAACAAATGTTTATCAGTAGCTACTTGGACACTTACTAACTCCACATCGCCCCAGCCGTATCCGCGCTCACCGCCGAGTTGAAGGCGTCGGAACGCCTCCTGCCAAGAGAGTGTGCATCCTTTCTTCTCAAACACGTATCCCGTCAAAAAGACAGGTTCGCCCGTATCCAACGTCCGTGGAGAGATGAACTCGACCTCGTGTAGAGTTCCTTCAGTAGCCGACTGAGCAGGGTAGGAGAGAGCCGTTCCTGCATAGCTGCTCAGAAAGCGGCGACGGAACGCGCCTTCATTCTCCCAAGGCCATTGCACAGAATAACCTTCGTGGGTGTTTGATTTCAGGGCAGGATAAAAGTAGGTAACAGCTAAAAGACTATGAACTTGTTTTCCGAACTTGTTGTACTGCCGAGAGTCAGCTGCTGGCCCTCGACCTTGGTATGCATCGCGTGTCAGGCGCATGGTCTGCGCCCCCCAAAGCACGCGACCGGTGACGTAAGGACGGGTGCGCTGTAGATTGCCCACCTTGCTATGGCCGATATGTAGCGGCGAACGCAGCCGCAAAACCACCAGGTATGCCTGCCAGCTCATGCCATGCACCTCAACTTCGCGCTTTGGCCCCATAGCGGGCATAAATCAACATTTGCTCAAGCGTTTCTTTCGCCAGCAACAGCCGCTCTAGGCCGCCTTGCTCTGGGTCACCAGATACTTTATCGGTAATGTGTTGCAGGATCTGTTCCACACCGTTCCCGCTCGGCTTACCCCACCCAAAACCAAGCCCTTCCAACAAATTTAGCATCTCCTCAACGACCACTGTGCCGTTCTCCTTTTCTTTCGCTAACAGATATAGGAAACAGGCATAGACGCCGTTTTCCTGCAACACGCCCAAGGTTTTGGTGATGGTGTTTTCTACGTCACTTGCTTTTTTATCTTTCGTGTGTTGAATGATCTTTTGTGCGCTTTGAGCTGCCATCCGATCAAGGTTGCGAATATTGCCGGTCATGACCGAACCTTCTGAGAAGTTTTTTGGTTCTGCAGATCGTTGCCGTATTCCACTCTTAGTGGATCGCCAATAATAGCAATGCGGCCAAAGCCTCGTGTGCCCATGCCGCCCACGCCCAACCATTCGATCATCTGCAGGCCATTTTTCACAACGTCCAATGGGCCAGACCATTTTGCGTTTCCAGGAAGCACATTTCCTTTTTCAGTTTTGCTCTGAGCATCTTCGCCTAACGGCCAGGCGTCACGGTAATCATCCTGCACAACCTCGGCCGTCAGGAACGTGGCGCGGGGCAAAGCTTCGTAGGTGAAGAGCGCCTTATCCTCGGCCGCGCCGCGCTCCGGGTCAATCGCTACCGATGTGCGTACTTCCAGATTACTGTTGACAATGTGGCTGAACAGTGTATCGTTCACAATGGCAACCTTATCTTTGATGTTTTTCCAGCGCGGCTCGTTTTGCCATTGCGCCTGTGCCTCTACAGTCGTCTGATCTTTTGCCACGCCGACCATCAGCCATCCAAGGTTGAGGGGGTCCGTGCGTTCCCAGGTCAAAACGGCCGCGCCGACACCCCACGTTTCCGACAATTCCTTTTTTTCCTTATCTTTAACATCGAAACTGGCCTCTCGCATACGGTTGAGCGTGCTCACCCATATCGGTCCAGCCATGGAATATACGGGGAAGAGCACTACCTGCGCGTCAAAGATGTTGACCACGCCGGAGTAGGCTTTCGTTTCATCGCCGTTCTGGTTTTTCTTGATATAACCAAAGGTGTAACATACGGGGTTTTTATCTGGGTCCGCCACTTTGTCTTGACTCTGCCCAGCTGCTTCAGGCGTTTCGTAAAGCTGCGCCGCATAAGAACGCGCCGCTCCGTGCAGGCTGGTGCCGGGGATTTTGGGGATGTGTGTACCAGGCTCCCGCACAATACTGTTATCCACCCGCCCAAGGCGATAGCCACCAGTGCCGATATGCACCGGATCGAGTGTCATAAACAAATAGCGCTGCCGCTTGTAGGTTGCCATAGATTCCCACCTATTCCTTCATAATTTCCATGTGAAGTTCTGCCCAGTCGGTCAATTCACCGGATACACCGGCTTTCACCAAACATTTTCTGTCATCTTCTGAAATAGCACTCCAGCCCTGCCCTTTCGGCCAGGCGGCACCGGCCAACGTGTCAGCTACAAACTGCTGGAAGACCTCGTCGGCCCTCGACTGGCCATCAGCATCCTGCCCGAACCACGTCTCGCGGGTGGCTTCTATCGTGTGGATGACCTGATGGCGTTGACTTCTAGCAAGGCGCCTCATGTATTCCCAAAGGCGTTCCAAACGATCGAGATCTTCCAAGTAGAAAGGCCGCGTGTGACGCGGGCGCCGACCATTAGCACCGTAATGGATGTCAAAACGGCGGGCAGTCGTGTCGAGAAATTCGAAGTCAAAACGGCTAGGACGAACCCAGAGTTTCCAACCTTTATCTGCAGGTATCCTGGACGGTCTTACCCGGAGAGCATCCGCATGCTTTCCTTTCCTGGAAGCCCATGTGTCACCCTCAAACATTCGCGGATACCAATCGTCTGGTGTCTTGCAGTCACCAGCAGTGATAGGCATCCGCCAAATGATCCCGTTATCAAACTTCAACTCGCACTCGCCAGGACCAGACGAAACTTTGCGCACCAATTTCCACCCATCCCATCCTGTTCCTGTGTCCATGTCGAATGAACCGGCCATGTTGAGCATCGCCCGGCCAGCATCGAGCACGGCGCGAATCGGCGTGCGGCGTGGAGCAAAGACTAAACCCAAATGCAAGGGCAGTCGGTCACGCACTTTGCCCATCTGCGTTTCATATTCACGCTTAACAGCCTGTGCCAGCGGCAAAGCCTTGTTCGCCGGAACCAAGATCATGCTCAGGCTCGGCTCGGTCAAGATGGAGATGGTTGGCTGGTAGCCATCAAGGATTTCTATGTGCTTGATCTGCACTTCAAGCAGCGTTCGCCCCGCTCGCCCAAACTCTGATGACTCCTGCACACCAAAGGTGCGTCTTGAGAGCCGGTCAGCCAATTCATACTCAGACACCTGCAAGAGCGTAGCGAAATAGCTTAGGTTATCGGCAGTCAGAAAGCGATTGTTTGAGGCATCCCAGACGACGCTCAAGCTTACGCCGTCCACATCCAACTCATATGCATGAAAGTCGCCCAATTCGGAGTAATCACCAGATGCTGGAAGCAACGCCAGGCGCGATGAACGCACTCCAACGATATTAGGCGCCAAGTTATCGCTGACGTGCTCCCAAAAATTTCGGGCTGCTTCGGCGATACGATATAAGCGAGCCGGTGAGGGAATTTTGGTAACACCTTTGGTAACTTGGATAGTTGAGAGCAGTGAGCCGTCTAACCAGCCCTCTAGGCCCAATCTGCCGACAAAGAGGGCCAATCGGCCATTGTCGTCGGCCAATTCGTTGGTCCAGATCGTGCCTTGCAAGCTGTGCTCTACCCACTCCTGGGCACGGCGTCCACGGCGATCCAAACATATGCGACAAACATTGCGCTTTTGTGCCTTGTATTGGGTAGCCCAGCCTGCCAATGCTTGCTCGATCTGTAGCATAGACCCCCGACTAGGATAGCCTACCGGCCGCACACCACAAACAGTGCAAATTTCAGCATTCTCCGGCCGCCCGTCACTCCACTCGGTTTCAAACCGTTGGAGATTTTTGTCCCCGCGAACAGGAGCTTCCTGCAACGCACGTTGCCGAGGCTCGGCCACCAATTCTCTGACCTGTTGTGACAGCCTTTTGGGATCTGATTTGTTTAATGGGTTTTTGGGATCTAAATTTCTTACATTAATTGACTGGCCCATGTGAACCTGCGGTTGTAAATCGGTCGGGAACAGCATTTGAATTTCTTGTCGCAACGCAGCTAATTCCTCGTTTCTATAGTTCAGATCAGGGAGGAGATAGTACACCCCGGTTTCATCGTGGTAGAGACGGTTGCCGAGGGCGTAGTTCTCCTCCAGCAACTTCTGCACTTTTGCGAAGGCATCGTCAAGAACTTGACGGACGCCCAACAGGTCACAGATCCTGTCGCTACGCATGTAGCGCTCAAGCCTGTTCAGGTTGATACGTAACGTGAAAAAGGGCACATCCCCGAGATCTTGGGGCCAGCCGTTTTTGAAGATCCAGGCCGCAGCGGCTTTGGTCATCGTGGCAACAATGTAACCCCAATCCCACAGAGAGACCTCGTTATGTGGCCGGCGGTTGTCAGCAATGCCCCGGCCCATATGCGCTCGCATCCTGTCCAACCATGCACTTCGCTCTGGATGGTTTATCTGCCCAATATCGGTCAAAGGCAGGGTGTGCAACGCATTAGTCAACTCTTGGACTGCACAGGTATTGATCCGTTCCTCCAAACCGAATGGCGTAGCCTGAAATGCATTGTGGTAGGGTTGTTTGTTTTGATCAGGGTCACCTTCCTTTTCGATGTGAGCCACGCCGTGAAGTTTGCCAATTAGCAAACCCGGTTGCATCTCTTTGCCGAGAATGTCTTGCCAGTTGAGCGATTTATTTGCTAATCCGGGCTTGGCGACGAGAGACGCCAACTCGGCGAAGCTGTACGTTTGCCCCGACCAATCGGTAAACTGAACCTTCTGCAAGACTGAAGTTAAGTCTGAACGCTCTTCAAAAGCCTTAGTGTTCGAGCTACTATATGCGTCTCTCAACCATTCTTGGACCACGTCTGAAGCACCATCTCCTGGAACGACTCTTGGACTTCTGTAAACCCGGCGCGGATCGGCTAACAGTGTGTGCTTATATTTCAACTTTGAAGCATGTTCCTGGCTTTCCAAGAACCGATCGCAGAGTTTCCCCAGATCGTGGATTAGACCTAGTGCTTCCAGAAGTAGAATGGCACGTCGTTGTTCGTCATTAGGGCGCCAGAAAGGATCGGTCATGCATCACCACCACACCTCAACTGATCCGCCACGTGCGGCGCCAGTTCTTCACAGAATTCGCTCAGATTATTGAAAGAATATTCTGAACGATGTTCCGCTGTCACCGCAACAGGTGCAGTCTCGCCTTCCAATTTCGCTCTGATGGCCAGTTTACCCACCCGGTCCAATTGATCCTCTGCTATCCCGAAGCCACTGCTGGTCTTAGCGCCGAAGCCGTAGATAGTGAGCATTGCCCGAATGCCTTTGGCCAGTACCTGCAAATCTTCGGATACTTCAGCAAGTCGGGCCTCCTCGGTTTGCCCTGTGGGACCAAATGGCACGTAAAGCAAGATGAGATCTCCCTTTGCTCCTTGACGTACGCTCTCTATCAGTATTGGCCCGCGTGCATCGATGCCGGTTTTGCGGTCGTGGGGGTTGATGACTTCTAGACTAATTTTATTGAAGAATGTGGGGAAGAAATGCAAGCGTCCGGCCTGCTGTTCCTCGCTCTCACGCTTGTTGCCCAGAAGGCGAATGGTGACCGGATCATCTTGTTTATGGCCTAACTGCCATAAAGCGGCACGCAAGGCGCCTTTCCAACTCGTTGCCGCGACCATCGGTGTTTGAAAGACCTTCTCTCTGCGCAGTGGGTTGTCGAGAAGATGAAAGTCCCGCTCGTCCTTGCTGAGGTAAGGTTTTTGCAGACGAAAGGGAATGCAGAGCATGAAGCTCAAAGGTGGCATGTAAGAAACGGCCAATGTGTCGGGGAGAAAGTGGAACTCTGATGGAATAGGACTGGCCGTCAACATTTCCTGCCAGGCATCGCAGATAGATTCATCAAGCTTAGACTTGCGGGCTTTAAACCAAAGATAAGCCAGGTGAGGCTCAATCTTCACAGCCTCTTTAGCAGCTCGCGTCATCTCTCTTTTGGCATTCTTGACCGCTTCTTTGCGTTTCTGTTTCTCTTTGATTTGTTTTGCATGACCTAACTTCTTAGCCGCCTCCTCAAGCTCGCTCAGGCTATCGTTCAATTGTATTCGCTGGAAGCCGTAGTAGTCAAGCATTAAGATCTTCCTCCAATCCCAAAAGAGTCTGCAAAAACGTCAGTGCATCGTTATTGTTAGGGTCAACGGTATCCCTCACCGAATTCATCTCGCGCCAGAACTGTACCGTGTATTTTTCCTTCAAGTGATGGTGAATAGCCTTCACAACAACATCCCGGTTTTTGAAGTTATGGTCACTTTGTAGTTCTTCTGGAATCCAGCCCCAAACGCGTATCTCCCTACCACTATTATATGGCCGCGACATATTGACCTTCGCCGCTATTCGCCCGCCCCTGGTTGTGCCCATCACGAAGTGGCGCAAACGCATGTCGTGTGCAAACAGCCGCCGCAAATCATATTTCAAGTTGAACGTTTCATTTTCGTCAAAGGGCCCCCCATCCTTGGACGAGATGCACGCCAGAAATATGTTTTGCAGGGAGGGTAATTCTGAATATTGGTGGTTGCTTGCTACGGGTTGCAGCCAATTATAGAGCGGCTGGGCGTCAACTCTGCCGTTTGTGAGTTCAATAACACCGAAGCCCATTTGCACCCGAGCGCCGATACCAGCCCAATCGGCGATGAACTGGGTGAGCCCTGCGATGACTTCAGGGCGGAAATCCGACGCCAGGCTTTGGATCTGAACGGTAAGCTTGCCAGAGCGTGGTTTGTCATTTAGTTTTTTTGGAAAATACCATCTAGATGTGTGTCTACCCTTCCGGATTTGCACATTTTTAACTTGTTCGTCTGGATGTAAGTCTGTCTCCAGAATAGTCAGCCGAAATCTACGCTTCCAACCCGTGGCTCCAAAGACCTGACAAACGTCACACAAACCCTCATGGTCTTTTTCTTCATCAAAGGCACAATCTGTCTGACTTGGGTCGCACGCCATTCCACCCAGCCCCCTCACGATGGCCTCGTACCACCAGCGCATACTGCCGACGATGCCTGTTTCGTGGATCCGATCCACCTTGCCCGTCTGCACACCGCCGGTCCACAGAGGCGTCAGAGTCTGAATTCTAACTTCCATAATCATGACCTGTTTCATAATTGATCGCTGGCTCAAATCCCCCCATCCCAAAGTGCGCCCCGTACCCGAGCGCCACAGGCCCCCGCACAGATTCTGCAAATTCAATCCGGAAACCGTACCCCACACTGCCCGCCCGCCTGCCGCCGCCAAGGCTCCGAGCCCTCCTGAAGCTCGACCAGTCAATCCTCTGCCCCGCAAGATCCGTGAAAGAGACCGGCTCGACAGTTGAAGGTGCAGGCAGCCCGGCAAGGTCGATAAGCCGCCGAAGCTCGTGCTCGGGACTTCCGATCTGAAGGCCCATAGAGTCGAGCTTTGGCGCCCCGGCGCGGGTGGCCTTTGGGTGCCTCGTTGGAATAAAGGGCGTCCGAGAGACCCAGGACCGAGACTTTGCGAGCAGGAGCGACTTGCCCTTATCCGCATTTGTCCCGCCGAAGTCCTCGGGCCTTCCGAGGCCGAGGAGTGTGAGATCCGCACAGATCCCCGAGCCGCGAACTTCACGGAGACCTTCCAGGGCGGCAACTTCCCGAGAGCGAAAGCCTGCGGGCGCGTATACGGTGACGTGAGTGATCTCGCCGCCCTTCCCCCGGCCAAGTGCGAGGTTTGACTCGCTGAAAATGTAGGCGTGGGCGTGCCCTTTCTGCGGCCGACCCAATTCATCGCAGCCGGTGAAGGTGGCCGAGCCGTCCGATAGCTCCACCAGGGCAGTGTGAATTCTCTCTGAAAGGAGGAGGGCGTCGGTGAGCCTCGGGGCTGGAGCTGAAGATTGTGCTGAAGATGAGGGTGGTGCCAAAGCCCTGCCGCACAAGGAAAAGCGCGCCACAGTAGGGCCACTTCTCGGCGTGCCCTTGTGAGCGTCAGAAGTGCGTTGGCAAAAAGAGGAGGGGCCAGCCTTGTCAAATGCGGAACGTTCTGGAGATGCATGAAGTGCACACCTCTCTTCAAAAATGCAGTCAGTATGAGGGGCTTCGGCGCCTTGTGCTACCTTGAAAAACTCGCATAAACGGCCTCCGTCACCAGATAGCCCTATAATCAGTTTTCCCTCCTCGCAGAGGGCGTATGGGCTCTTTGGTGGCGGTGAGCAGGAACCTTACCTCCCATTATTTAAAAGGAAACTATGCACGAATATAAAAAGCTTATCCAGTATAGCCCACACTGATAGAAGAATAACCCTAACGTTCGAGAACTGGTATAAGACCTAGGCACGATTGCAGATCATCGAAAACCACAAGCAGATGTCCGTATCTCTGAGAGTCCGTAAATACGTCGCAATGTACTGGTTCTATCGCCCTCTTTCAAACGGCCACTACACACGATCAGTATTCATATCAAACGCGTTATTCTCAGCACTCGCTTTCAAAGGTCCTTAGGGCTCCCAACGAAATAACTTCCACATTTTTATTCCCTACGTTTTGGGCTTGCATACATTTGTTAGGTTGTAAGCTGAATTAATGCTACTATTGGATGTGTTGCAGCAAAAAAAACTGAAAAACATAATCGGAGCTGTTATTATGTCATACCATATTATGCCGCACTGGGTTATATTATTATGATGGGCTGTTCGACACAATAACATCAACTACTAAGCTCAGAATTGAAGAATGTCCTATTTGGCTAAAGCTCGACCTCAACTCGGCTCGAACCATCCTCTTCTTCGATCACCTGAATGGCATTGTCGAACTGGCCCTGGACTTCGCCGATGTGGCTTATGGCGAATATCTGGGGGAACCTATCATCAAGGCTTCTGAGCATGCTGATCATGCTCTCTCGATGTTCCACGTCTTGGCTTCCAAAGACCTCGTCCAATATCAAGAATGAACATCCTGGCCCGTTCTGGCCGAACCTCATCAGGTACTCGCTTATGGCAACCCTGACAGAGACTGCTATCATGTCGACCTCGCCTCCTGAGTACCTGGAGATGGGATAAAACTCGCCTTCGTCCTCGACCAGAATGTTGAAGCCTTGATCGATGCTGACCCTGCCGTACTTTCCTGCAACCTCTCTCAAAATCTGGCCCGCGTTGACGGCGATCTCGTTCCTTATCCTGACCAGGATGTGATCCATGAACCGGTTGGTCAGGTTCCTGGTGGTCTCGACCACCTGGAGCTGTTTTCTGGCGTCATTGACCTTTTTTTCCAGCTCTTCTTTTCGCCATTTCTCTTTTTGAAGGCGCTCTGCCTCCCCTTCCAACACGCCCGCCTGTACCTGAAGCTTTGAGACGGATTTACGGACCTCGTCCACTTTTGACTTCGCCTTTTCCAGCGCCCTTTCCGTCTTCAAGTAACCTTCTTCGTTGTAATCCAGATGGGATAGTTGATCGCGGACTCCCTCCAGTTCTGCCTCTAAGCTGGATGCGATCCTTTTTGCCTCGTCCAGGTGACGCCTGATCTCGCCTTCTGCCGCCAAGGAAAGCTTGATCTTGTTGGCGGTCTCTTCGACCCCTCTGAACGTTTTTCTCTCCTCTTGGAGGCGCTCGTATTCCTCTGGATCGAAACCGAGGCGCGCCTTCTCTTCAAGCAGCTTTTCGCCTTCGTCTCGGATCTGGTCGAGTTTGCGCTCCCTATTCTGGATCTCGACTTCCAGTTGGGGTGCGTCCTTTAATCTGCTTTCTAGTGACGAAAACCTCTCGTGAATGGGTGCCAAAATAGAGAATCGTTTTCGCTTTTCTGCGTGTGATTTCTCATCGTAGCCCAGTTGATCGACCCGGAGGCGCAGATTCTCGATCCTTCCAGAAAGGGTTTTTTGGGCCAACTGCTCCTCGGCCAATCTCTCAGTTTTCTTCGGAAGATCTTCTAGCTTGATCCGAAGCTCTGCGTGCTCTTGAATCAGGGGTTCGAAATCTTTCAAGGTGGATTCTACGTCTTCGTGCCTTTCGGGGTCGTATCTCACGGGTCCGAGGGTCGATATCTCCTCTTCGATTTTCTGAGCATCCTGATCCTGCTCAGAGATCCGCACCTCCAAGCTTCGAATCTCTGCCAGAAGTTCGCCCTTCTGACTCTTCTTTTTCAGCAGCTCATCGAAGGATCTCTTCAGCTTGCTCCTTGTGATGGACGCTTTTTCAAGTCGATCGCCCATCTCTTGGATCTCCTCTTTCAGGATCTTGATATCTCCGTCTGCATTGGATACCGCGTCTCGATACTTTTCCACCAAGATGCGATACTGCCCTCCAAGGGGCCTTTCGCAGGTGGGACAGTTGCTCTCCTCGCCGAGACCTTTTACGCCCGCAAGATGACCTTTTGCCTCATTTCTCTTAGACTTCAAAAGGCCCTCTCTTAATCTCATCTGGGCCAGTTTCTCGTTGAGGTTGGACTCGATGAGATCGAGCTCGTCGTCCCTTAGTTTCAGCTCAGTTTCCTCGTTTTCCAGGTCACCCAACCCAGAGACTTGAGCATCTAACTCCAATCTCGATTCGATGAGCCTCCCCTTTCGCATCCTGATGGATTCCAACCTCGCAGCAAGATCTGAAAACTGTTTTTGAAGCTCTCTTTCTCGGTCCAGTCGGGATCTTTCTTCAAGAAGAGATTCGTATCTTTCCTTGAGAGGTTCGATCTCTTCCAGCCTGGATCTTGACTTCGAGAGCTTTTCGAGAGCGGTTTTCGTTCTGGATATGTTCGATTCGAGAGCTTCCAATTTTGCACACTCTCGCTCCGCTTCAGAGAGCATATTTACATAAACGTCTCTCGTCTTGTCGAGGCCTTTCAGCTCTATGACGAGCCTTTGGTACTCCTCTTCTTGGGGATGGATGGACTCAAGCTCCAAACCTTCTGTTTTGAGCATTTCCAACCGGCCTTTCAGATCTTCGAACGCCTGGACTTTTCCTTCCATCTCGGCCTCGATCCTGGTCGACTTTTGAAGAAGCGATTCGTGTTCGGCACGTTTTGGCTCCGCATCTTCGAGGAGCACCTTCACCTCTTTTGACCGGGCAAGTTTTGGCTCCAGTTCGAAGAGCTGCCACCTTCCCTGATCGATCAGATCGAGTCTTCTCTCGCCCTCTTCGATGGCCGCCTTTTTTTCTTCCTGGGAGGATTCCAACTTCCCGATCCCTTCGACAAGCCTCTCATGAGCCCTTTTCCTTCCGGCCATCTCTTCCAGGTCTTGCCTTCTCTTCTCCAGGTCGGATACCGAATTTGCCTCTGTAGCCTCGGCCTTTGCAAGCTCCACTTTGACTTGATAGAACCTTCCTTTGAGATCGGTGATCTCTCCTTTCACGTCCCCAATCTCGGTGAGTGCCCCTTCCATTCTCCCGACTTCGCCTTCCAGTTTTCTCACATCCGCCCTGATCCGATCAAGTGCCCGATCCCTGATCTCGTCGAGACCGAGAAGGGTCAAAAGGTACTCTTTCTTCTTGGATCCGCCCTCTTTGAGGAGGTTGTCCAAGTCCTTCTGCCTGGCGTAGAAGGTTTTCATGAAGTCTTGAAATCCTATGTTCAAGATTTCTTCGAGGTGGAACTCCACTTCTTTCACCCCAGAAGAGACCATCCTCTTGTCTATGAAGAGCTTCGCATCTGAGCTCAGGCTCTTCCCTCTCATTGATCTTTGGATCAGAACCTCTTTGTCATCCAGGTTGAGGCTCAACCTGACCTCAAGCTCTTCTTTTTCGCTGGCGTGAGAATTTTTGAGAAAATCGCGCTTGATCGAAGAGGCTTTGCTGCCGTAAAGAGCCCAGGCGACCGCTTCCACGATGGTGCTCTTGCCAGAGCCGTTCTTGCCCACGATTCCTGTGAGCCCATCCTGGAACTCTATCTTCACCTGGCCCTTGTATTTCTTGAAGTTCTTCATCTGCAAGCTATTGAGGCGCATCGAAGGTCTCCGTGGTCCTGGTTTCAGCAGCCTGTTTTATAAGCTCGGTGCCGTAAGATATCACGTCATCCCTTATCGCTCTTGGGATATTATCTTGGAATGACTCTTCTTCCAGGAAATTCTTGAACTCCGCGGGAAGCTGGCCCACTTCCATGGGTTCGGCTTCCCAGTTGCAGATCTCGTCTCCAAACTCTGGAAGGACTTCCATGTGAAGTGCCTTTGCTCTCAACCTTCCCATTTCCATGGGGTTTGTGTTCCTGTAGGACTCTCTGGAGACCTTCTTCAGTTTGATCCTGACGATCTTCCCCTCGACCCCGACTTTCTGGCAAATATCTCGAACCTTGTCCAGGATCTCTTCAGAAGAGAGGCCGCCGCAATCTACTGGAGGCGGGTCCAACATCTCGGTCACCCTGACATCGATCTTTTCCGGCTCGATTGGCGTTTTGTCCAGATCGACAAAGAGCATTCCTTTCTCATCGCCTGCTTCGTTGAACCGGAACTTCTCGATGGAACCGCTGTACCAGGCGTTGCGAGAGAGCTGAGCCTGGCCATGATAATGGCCGAGGGCGATGTAAGAAAAATCGCTCTTTAGGAAGCTGTCTTTGAGCTCGTGTTCGCCTACGGTCCTCAGCCTCTTGTCCCAGAGCGCTTCAACCATCCCGTGCATGACCAATACGTCTTTTCCAGAAAGAGATATCTTCTTGAACTCTTCAACGTAGTTTCCAGGGCTCAGGCAGAAAGGTATGCAGTGGAAAAGGCAATCTTCCACCTCGAAAGGTTCGTACCTGTACCTGTGAGCTATGTGAACGTCTTTCATTCCTTCGTAGAGGGTGAAAGGGCTCACAGCAGATTGGCTCTTTGGAGCGTCGTGGTTTCCGCTGATGATTATCACGGGAATGTCCGCATCGACCAGCCGTTCCAGGGCCCTTTTGAAAACGTAAAGCGGCTTAATCCTTGGTCTTACGTGATGGAATACGTCTCCTGCATGGACCAAAGCATCGGGCCGAAGCTCGACTATCTTGTCTACAGCTCTTTCGAAACCTTCATAAACTGTTTCTTCCCGAAGGTTTCTTCCTCTGCCATCGACCCGGCCATAAGCCGAGAATCCCAGATGTGAGTCTGCCATGTGGACGATCTTCATTTAAGCACCAACAGTTCACTCTAGCACTAAACATCACCAATCTGGATCGAAAGATGTGTCCAGATCCTCGTCAACATCCTTTACCTCATCGGAGTTCAGCCTTTTCAAATAATCCTCATAAAGGTGAATTCTCGCGGGGACTGGGAAGGGTATGTTCAGGGTGCTTATGATCGCTTCGCCCTTCTCCAGGGTCTGGATCTCGACGTCCAGAGATGAGAGGTCCTGCTTCGCCGACTCTTCGAGCCTGGTCCGATCGTTTCTGTCGGCAAGGCCGAGGACCACGAGGCTGTTGAACTGAGATAGAAGCTGTTTGTCGATCAGCTTTGGTTGTTGGGTTACGGCGCAGAGGCCAACCCCGAACTTTCTGCCCTCGCGAGCAATGGATTCAAATCTTGCAAGACTTCCCTCACCTCCGCCAAGAACCCTTTGAGCCTCCTCGATGGTTATGAGACAACCGTTCCCCCTTGCGCCCTCCGAAGATTCCTGCTTGTATCGCTCCAGGATGTGGCGAGATATGAGCGAGAGAAGAAATAGCTCACTTCGTTCGTTCAACTGAGGAATGTCTATCAGGACCACCTGTCCTTCCAGCAGATGAGAGATTATCCCTGGAACGCTGGATCTGCTCTGTCCAATGTAACGGTTCTTGTCCAGGATGGTCTTTATGGTCCTCTTGATTCGTCCCACGGTCTTTTCGTGAAAGTCTTCGGCCACCATCAGCGCAGTGCCTTCTGGAGTCAATATCTCGTCCAGCCAGGCATCTTCGTAGAAGACCCGGGGGACCGCTTCCAGGGCTTCTTTCTGGGCAGGAGTCCAGTCGTATAGGACTTTGATATCATCGGGCCGGATCTCGTTCATGGCCACCCTCAGCTCTGAGATCTCAGGATCTTTGAGGTGACCTGGATCTGTGGAGTAACAGACGACGCCTTTTCTGTATCTTTCCAGGTGGAGGAGCCCTTTTGTCGTCTTCTTTCCGAGTATGTATTCGCCATGGGGATCGACTATTAGCAACCCGAAATTGGCGTTCCCGAGGGCCGATCTCTTCATGCAAGATGCGGCAAAGACCTTCATGAAGTTGGACTTTCCCATCCCTGTGGTGGCGAAGACTCCCATGTGGTGGTCCATGGCCTCGGAGTGAAGGGCAACTGGTATGTTCTCGACCAACCTGCTGCCGTTTCTGAGAAGACCCACCTCTATGTCGCCCATAACTTCTCTTAAGAACTGAAATTCTTCTGTCTCGGCCCTCTTTACGGGCGAGAACTTGGTGGGTATGGTCCTGGATTTTCTGAACCTGTTATCAAGTATGCATCCCAAAGGCTCTGCTACCACGCGGTTGAATATTTGGTCCTGATCGTAAAATTGGGTGCCTCGAAGAGTTGTATCCCAGTTTCCCTCGTAGTTGGAGTCGTGTTGGATGTCGGTAACTCTAGCAAGGAAGTTGATCTCTCTGTCCTGGATGGAAAATATCTCACCGACTTCCAGGCGATCTGTGTAAGGCACTGTGAAATGGTACTCGCTGACGTTTTTGGAGATTATCCTGTAGGAGGTGGTATCTTTCTGGTCCACGGTCCACCTCTCCAGGAATGTATCTCCTCGGGTCCCTTCTTCAGACGACATTACAGCATCCTCCCCTGGTCGCATCTCCAGGACTTCGTGATGGTCCGGGGGTATTCGAGTCACTCCTTGCCATCGGTCGGTACGATGGCAAGCCAAAGTATATACTGATTTTGCGAGTGAGAAGACAAACAGCTGACTTTGCGTTGTCGCTGCCAAAAGGGGTGCGGACAATGTGCCGATTTCGATCTGCTGCCCCCATTTGCTCAGAAGGATATTCCAATCGATTTCCTACATGCTCGGAAAAGAGGTGAACGATGGCGGGCTTCGACCCTCCATCTCAATAAAGTCTCCACGATGAGATCATCGTTCTGCTTCAGTGGACCCTGCTTCGCCGCCTCCCTTCGGCCGACCTTCAGATATGAGGTCCAGGTAGGCTTTCTGGGCCATTTCACTTACATCCATCCCCATCTCTCTTGCGACCAACAGGGCCACCACGTCGAGGTTTACCAAACCCTGAAGCGAGTCTTGCCTTTCGTTCACCATCGCGATCACCTCTTTCCTGCTCATACCTATCTCGTTTACGATGAGGCGAATGACTTTCTCGAAGGCGTCCTCTTCCTTGGCCGGTTTAAACCCCACAGGCACGTTCACCTGTTCCTCATTGAAATTAGCATGAACCATGTCCCCTTCCATGCGGACTAGACCCTCATCTGCAGCTTCTTGCAAAAGGGCCTTCACTTTGTCAGGAGACCCCCACTTGAGGTCGAGAGATATGGCAAATATGAAATCGCTAACTTTAAGGCTATTCTTGCCCCGCTTCTTGAAGGGCGTGGCCACCAAATAGGCACGTTCACGATCCACTGGACACACCAACATCTGACTGAATCACGTCGTCAACCATGATATCATGATGCACATATACCTAACCATTGTCGACAACTCCCGATTGAAGTCGGGAGATTGTCCATGGAGGATTGATGTTCCGAGACAACAGGCAGGTTGACATCAGCCCTAGGTGCGATGTTGATTGCTGCGATATGGTCGGCAGGATCTACGACGCCACGCGACTCACATCGAAACTCATTTCCAGATGGTCAATTTGCTTTCGAGATTTGGGTGTCTTTGGCTTTTGAAAACCGGCACTTTCGAGATACAGTGATTGGCTTCATTCGAGAATCGGGTCATCTGGCCAGAAACATTCTTCAGATGGCGTTTTGCAAACTTGGTACCTTTGCTCTGAAGTCGGGATTTCAGAGAATCAAGTCAATCTCTGGTTTGATGGACTTGCCCATTTTGTATGTGGGCTTCGACAACCTTTGTAGTGGCTTGGATAGTCATCTGAGCCAAATTCCTCTCACCACTAAAGTGGAGGGCATCCTGCCTGAAAGGTTGTGAACGGTTCCGCCCAACGGAACCATTCGACCAGAATAGAGCCCTTTTGTCTTTACCAGACGTAGACCCATATCAAGTTGCTCCAGCCAGAATGACCTCCATAGATTGCGATCTGGTGCCATCCTTTTGCATCTCCGCCAAACCAAGCATGATGGTATCCTGGATACCAGTAACCCCAATAGTGCCATGAGACATAGCCCCTGGGATATACCTCGTACGACCAGATGTACTGTGGACGATCGTTGTATATGATCGTGTTAGTTCGCTGCCCGTAGTACATTGCCGCAGGACCGTAAGACCACATTCCGTTGTAGTAGATCCACTGTCGGAGGGGACTATAACAGGTGCCGTAATACGTGCCACCGTAATAGGAACTACGCTGGCTGCTGTGCGAACTGCTATAAGTGCCACTATACGACATCGCTCCGTCGGCGAGGGGCGCAGGTCCACCTGCAGGGGATGATGAATCGAACGAGAACATAACCGAACCGCCTGGAAGGCCTCGAACCTCGCTATCAGATAACGACTCACCTTGACTCAGGTGAGATATTGCCCCACTAGATGTGGGTTGTGGCGGGGTCAGAGGTTGTGAACCTGCAACTGGACTTGACGTGGTAGGCACACGTTCCGAACTCGGTGTCGAGCTCAAAGACGGCTCTGAATGTGGTTCTAGAGATGGACTCCCCCATGGGTCCGGAAATGACTCGGTATACGGATCAGACCAAGGATCGGACCACAAATCTGGCCAAGGATCGGACAGGTCAAATACCGGTGATGGTGGCGTTGCAGGTTGTGCTGTACATACAGAAACCATAGACACGAGTGCCACGAATGTCAGCACAAAACTGTTTATGATCGCTCTTTTCAATTTATTCCCACCTCAAGCTAGATTTTATGCTCTACGGACCAACAGAGCCCTGAGGAGAAAATCGTCCTCCCCACAAGAACGCCCCCCTTCGTAGAGATATGTCAACTGGGTTCGGCCAAGCATTAATAACTTTCGATGGTTGTTTCCAACACTTGAAACATTTCGGGGTGGGCATACGTCGAATAATTAAGCAGGTCTATGAATATCTCTTTTGAGGTTATGCAGCTTCAAAAAGGCTTTCAAGCTCTACACTAATCGAACGTCCTGTCATAATAGTTATAATATTCTTAATTAATTTTGAGAAATTCTTTCCAATATACATAAGCTCCAACGGTGTGTATCCAAACACCGTTCTCAATTCTAGGATAATGTTTTATACTTTTGGTCCAAGAGGAAAGCTGGAAAAAGTCTGCGCTAGCTCCTTGTGTGGTGCCCAAATGAAACCGATAAATCTATTCGTTGTGCTGTTACTGTTCGCCAGCACCGCCTCGGCACAGCTCGAAGTGGATAGGGACCGATTCGTGATAGAACTCCATCCCGGTGAGATGACGAAAAGAAGTCTTACCTTGGAGAACACGGGCGATGTGCCCCTTTCAGACGTTAGAGTTACTCCGGTGGCCGGTGAGGCCAAGGATATCATAGAACTGGATGACCTGAAGATAGACGAGATCGAGCCCAAGGACGAAGAAGAGGTGGACATAATCTTCAGAGCGCCTTTGGAAGCAAAACCTGGCACCTGCACTGGGTTTGTGTACTTCTTTGACGGTCTCCATCCGTCGCTTCCTCTTCTGGTACAGTTCGAAATCGTGGTGATCGAGCAGGAAAGCTATGGTGTTAGCCTCAGCATCGAAGATGATCGATCTGCTTCTATGACCGTAGACACAGATGAACCTGCAGAATTCGAAATTTTGGTCAGAAATTCCGGCCAGTTCAGAGACGTAATAAAAATAGACGTGCCGCCACTTCCTAACGGCTGGACCGCGACCTTGTACGACGGCGAAAAGGCCGTGGACCTGCCCTATGAACTGCCGCTCTCGCCAACGGGTGTGCCCCACGAGCTCGATCTCGAAATAATGGGCGAAAGGGGTGGTGAACACCAAGAGGTCTATGTTACAGCCGTCTCCCTTAGCGATCCTTCCAAGAACGCCACAGCAAAGGCGGTGGTGGACATCAACTTGGAGATTCGGGCCTACAACGTCATACTGGACGTACCTGAACCGATAATTGTCAACAGGACCCACAAAGGATCGATCACGATCAAGCTAAACGTCGAAGAGACAATCTCGGTCAGAGCGGTGGCGCCACCTGGTCTCATAGTCATGCCTCTGACCCAAAGGATAGAGGTAAGCGATGAGGTTGATGGCTTTGGAGAATTCTCTCTGATGGCGACACGCCCAGGTCCTTTCAATCTCACGTTCCTTCTGAAAGACTCAAATTATATACCTCTGCCCAAAGAAACTGCGAGTACAACGGCCATAGATACCTCAGATTTCGCCATAGTGACCGGTGACGATCTGGCTCACAAGTCGATGGTGCTCTCCTACGTAGAGGGAAATGAGAACGAGACGGTGCCCTTGCTGCTCCTCCACGAAGGCAAACTTGAGGAAGAAGAGCTGAAAGCCTTGATGAGGATGCCCCTTTCAAAAGTCATAATTGTGGGCGATGAGTCTACCGTACCGCTCGACGCGGAAGATGCTCTAGCCGAGAACGTGGAGGTTGAGAGGATATCTGGAGAAGATGTCTGCGAGACCAGCTGGCTTTTCGCATTGGCCATGCGGTCTGAGGGCCCAAAAGAGGTGGTCTTGGCAGGAGACGATGAGGTCGAGATCTTTGGAGCATACCAAGAGGCAAGGAGACTTAGTTCCCCACTCGTAATCTGCGGTTCGACGCTCTCTGAGAAGAGTTGCTCCGTTGTGGAGGATCTGATGAACAGAGGTTTATCCAAAGTCCTGATCTGGGCTGGAGTCGAAGAAGAGATGATTCAATCGCTGGAAGATATGGGACTTGCCACAGAGGAGGTGGCACATTGAGAAAAGGCACGATGTTCGTGGTGTTGTCCGTACTTGCAATCCTAGCGGTCCAGGCCGATGCCCAACTGGAGAGGGGCACGAAGTCCGAGAACTTAGAAGAGATCGTGTTGGTAGGTGCAAATGACTGGCAAAGCTCCGTTGCTGCCACGCCATTAGCAATATGGACCGGCGAAGAGGGGCGGGAGACGAGGCCGTTTCTCATATTGCCAAGAGAAGTTAAAGCAGGCAAAAGAATGGGGTGGGTCGACCAAGTTGATCTGGAACGTTACGGTCCTAGTGGAGTTCTTCACATAATGAAGTCTGCGAACGTGTCAACCTTGGTAATCAATGGCGAAGGCGAGACGACAAAAAGCCTGGTGGAACTGGCTCAGAAAGAGTCGATCAAGGCTTACGTGACTGCAACCTTGAACGCTCCGGAAGATTTCAAATCCGAGATCTCCAGCGAAGATATCCTGGAAGCTTCTGAACGTGAAACGGCTCTAACCCTCGCCAAAGAATTGTTCTTCCAGGAGATGGGCCTAGATGAGACCCTGACGAATCTAACTCTCGAAAATCCATATCCCAAAAATCCATCTCTCAAAATTGAAACTTCACAACTGTTCGATCCTGAAACGGCTCAGCTAGCCATTGGAGCTGATGGTCGCATTATTGTGAGCGAGCGGCTCTGCCCTACGAATCCTGACGTTAGAGACGAGCTCTACGATCGAGTGGAAGAGCTGATAGAAGATTACGAAGTGGACGGAGTTGTCCTCTATGAGTTCGGATTCTTGGGTGATGAATACTGTTTCTGCGACGTTTGCAAGGACGAGTTCTACAAAGACACCGGAATTGATCTTGCAAGAGTGGGCACAAGTTCTTACAACCTTCAGCGGTGGAACCGGTGGAAAGAAGAACAGACCGCAGAGATTGTGAGCGAAGTTAGGAACATCACGTCTGATCTTGGACCTGTGGATCTTGGCGTTGTCATCGGAGACCCCTTTGATGGGAGCGAGGGGTACAATTACGCAGAAATGGCCGCCTTGGCAGATTTGATTATAATCAGCCCAGTACCGTCTAATGACCTCAAGGTGGCTGCTGAAATAACTGAAACGCCGGTCTACATCAGGCTCAGCGACGATTATGTGGAGTACACAATATCCACCCAGAACGTGGAAGGCGCGGTGGAATACATAGAGGACCTCATCGAAGAAGGTGCCGCAGGTATCACCTTCGAGTATGATGTGGTCTACACGCCTTTGTGGTCCGAACTGGAACCACCCTCGCCCGCAGCCAATTGGCTCTTGGAAAGGCTGGATGGAAATACACTTGCAATAGGCGACGTCTTCTGGGATGCTGACACTCGGATCAGAGCCAATGACAGCTTCGAGATGGCAGAGATGGTATCCCAAAGATGGGAACGGTCGCCGGGAGCGGTCTTGGCAGGTGACAACTACAGCGCCGGGCTTACGGCTGCAACCATCGGATGCTATCTAAATTGGCCCGTCCTCTTCGTGGGCGATAAGCTTCCAAACTCGACCGAATCTGCCCTCCAAAGGTTGGGAGCAACTCAGGTCGTTGTGACCGGGTTGATATCTGAAGAGTTGAACGCATCTCTCGAAAGTCTCAACCTGACTGTGATCAAAGGTGATCGAGAATTCCTGTTGGAGGAGATGAGAAGCAGAGGTGACGAAGTTGAATCAGTGGTGCTCACAAACTCTCATGATCTCTCGCTTCTTCCGCCAAAGCTCGAATCTGAGACGGAACGAACCTGGATCGGGGACGATCTGCTCTTGGAGGTCAAGAAGAACCCTGCCAATATTCCGGCCGAAAGCGAAGGCGAGATAATTAGGTTAGAGATTAACCTGACCAACTTGGGTGAAGAGGACCTGGAAGATGTCGAGCTGACAGACATAATTCTGCCCGCAAGGCTCGTGGTATGGTGGACTGTCAAGGCAGGGACCCTTGATCTCACCGATCCGACCACCGGAAAAGTGCCTACAATCGATGATGCGTTCTTCGACGGGACACTTCTTAGCTGGCACATAGGACATCTGGGGTCGCATGAGTACGCAACCTTGGACCTCGAAGTTGAGATTCTTCATCCTCTGGATGCGGGTTGGACTCAACCACTAGACGCAGGAATATTTGTCAACTACAGTAATCAAGAAGAGGATGAAGATGCAAAAGCCCTCGTGGAGATCGTGGACGAGGGGCCCGTTATCAACATAACATACCCCGCCCGGACACGGCCAGGAATGGTGGAGATCTCCTGGGAAATAAGCCCACAGCCCTATATTACTTATCTCAATTATTACAACGATAAAGATCGGTGGATGGGCTATGAGGTTGTTTCGGAATGCGCACCCGGCAGGAAATGCAATGCTTCGATCTTGCTCAGCAAACTCGGTGACTGGACTTTCAACATAGAAATCTGGAGGTCGCCAACGGAGCTTTGGCACACTACAAAAGATTTCACCATAGAGGTCAATTCGTCAGCAAAGCCGATCAACGTGACAGCCTTTAGTCATACCAAGATCCCCAGGCTCTCGCTCGTCTCAGCCCAGATGGCAGGGGCCAGAGGGGGGATCTTGTTCGACGTGGACGTGGATCCGCAAGACGTAGACCCTGAAAAAATCGAAGAGGATCTGGAAGAGATGGCAAAAGAGCTAAAGATCTCACCAAAGTATCTGACGGTTGTGGGGGGTCCAGGATCTTTGCCGTTCCCATCTTCTGGGCTGGAAAAGCAAACTGCTACATTTCCTTTTACGTACGACATTTATCGCGAGTACCAGATAAAGCTTGATGACGACGATTATCAAGATGTGGCTTCAGGCAGGATGGTAGGCTTGAGCGTCTACGACGTATCTCAGATGGTTGCCAGAACCTTGGCATACGACAAGATCGAGGGGGATTGGAAAAATAAGGCGCTTTTAGTGTCGTCTCCTGCAGATTACCCCACGTGGCCAAAGTCACCGATCCCGCTGAATATCGGAGAATATCTCCAAAGTGCAGGAATGGACGCAGAGAATCTGCGCGAAGAAACGGCCACCTGCCAGAGGGTTTCATCCGGGATGAACAACGGCCAGAACGTAGTCTACTTTGATTATCATGGAAACGTGCGGATTTGGCAGCTCTCCTTGTGGAACCTGATTGATTGGAATCTGGACAAGACCGAGGTGAAACGACTGACCCTCGCGCCACAGACCACCACATCTAATGCGTGTTTTACTTCTAGGCTGAAAGGCCCTGTGATTCCCCTATCAGATCAGATAGATGTTTACATCCCTATGAACTTGGAAGACTCGATATCTTTGGCTTTCTTGAGGGCTGGGGCTGTGAACTACGTCGGATCCAATGCTGCATCCTGGATATTCTTTGGAGAGGAGCATGGGAAGAAGATGTACCAGGAGATGATCTTCGAGAACGCAACCATAGGCGAAGCTCTGATGGAAGCAAACAACCTCTACATTGCCAGGGCGAAGAACGTTGAAGGAGTCGAGTTCGAAGATGTTGACGACTTTTTTTTGGTAGAATGGGAAAAACTTTCAGCAGAAATTATGTTCAACGATACCATAAACGAGTTCATGCTCTTTGGAGATCCGGCTTTCAGGCCCGCAATTCCGAAGACTCCAACGCTTCCCTACCGTGTTGAGAATGTGGGCATCACAAGCTCGAACGACAGCGGTGAAGAAGTGTTTTCGATCACTCCTACCGACGAATTGGGCACTGATTGGATCTACTGGGTGACGACTGAGTCGATCGATGGGGAGTTGATGATAAATGCCCCGCCCGCCTTGGTGGGAGAAGCGATTCTTCCAGAAGATGCCGAGGAGATTGTGGTGAAAGAGAACGGCAGGGTTGTCTGGCACGACGAATATCTTGTGGGCGAAGATAAGCGGATTATATGGCCCGTAATCAGGCCGACACTGAACGAGACCAGAACTTTTACTGTGGAGTACAGGTTGATTCCCGGAAAGGTTCAGGTCGTAAACGTCACCGCGGGCTGGAACCCGTTCTCCATGCACTTGGATCCTAAAAACCCCTCTTTAAACGAACACATCAAGAGGAGACCTTACAGGAGCGTCTTCACCTTGGCTGGCGAAGAATGGAACTATACCACGGCAGATTTGGATCTCGAAAAAGATAGCTCAACCTCTTTAAAGCCTGGAAAGGGCTACATAATCGACAGCGTTGAGAGCTTCTCTTTGGAGATAGAAGGAACGCCGGTGGATCTGCCTTACAAGGTGGATCTGTTGAAGGGTTGGAACCTGGTTGGAGTTCCGATTGATGAAACTGTTTCGATCGGGAACATCACCGTGAGCGCCAATCACAAAAGGTACGATTATTCGGAAGCCGTGAAAGAGGGTTTCGTCTCGGCTTTCTTGTGGCGCTACGAGGACGGCGAATGGGCTTATGTCTCCCAGAACGAGTCAATGGTTCCAGGTGTGGCTTACATGGTGGAAGCCATCCAAGATTGTAAACTGGAGTTCCGATGAACTCCGTTTTTCACTTTTTTCTTACAGATTCCCTATGTAAAAAGAGGAAGACCACAACTTCTGAGCTGTGGCCGATTACGTTTTGCTGTTTAGGTTCTCGGGTGGTTCTCTGGTTCGCTCGGGAATGACGCAAATGAGTCCCCAGTCTTCGGCTTCTTTGTTGCCAGGACAGGTCACCTTACATGTGTAGTTACCAGAGGTTTGGATTCCTGGAATGCGGTAAGTGCTGTTTGTCTCGTTGGCTATCAGAGTTCCTGCTGACGACTTCCCTTCATACCACTTGTAGGTGTACAGAGATGGGTCACATCCGCCGCTGGCCCTTGCCGTCAAGACCGCAGTTTCGTTCTTGTATACCTTGATGTCGGGAACTACAACCACGAGCGTCCCAGCCGATACGTTGTACACGATCTGGTTGCTGTAAGTGGTCACATTGTGTCTTTCGTCGTGAACCTTGTACCAGACGGTATGAGTCCCCACTGTATCGGCGAAGAACCAGGTCTTGTAGGCACGATCTTTCATCACGTACAAGCCAGGATGATATTCGAAGATCTCGTTGTCTGGGTATTTCTCGTAGATTGTCAGATCTCCATTGCTTCCTGGAATTATCAACTCCTTTGCGTAGCGGTTAACTGGCATTACGAGATGGGTAGTACGTTGACTATTGCTGTATGGGTAAACTATCCAAAGAGCGCTGCTGTTTGGACCGGGGATCCCGGGGTGTCCTATATCTTCCCAATCCAGTTCTTCACCTTCGGCGCCTGGTTGGTCGGTATAGAAATTCTCGTCTTGGCTCCACACCTGATCTTTCGGGACATCAGCGACTGTGTCCCTGGAATCTTGGGATCTGGAATGGTGTCGATTGTGCCGATCGGACACCTCAACCTGATCGGATTCGTCAATCCAATCAAAATCGATGTTCCAATCGAAATCGATATCCATGTCAAGATCGTCATCCAACTCAAACCAATCGTCGCCATCCGTCTCAAACGAGGTGGGTGATTCTTTGGCCTGGCAGGTGGTGCAAGACGCCCCGAGCAATCCGACGGCCAAGAAGGTCATCATCAACTTGATTGCGTTCATGCTTACTACTCCCTTTTGTGCTAAAGTTACATACCTGATCATATAAAACATCTATTTTAGGAGGTTTCAGTTTATGGCGTTTATAGTGGTGTTGGAAGTTATGCAGTTGAGGTATCAACGCTCGGATGACCACAATCAAATGTTCAAATAGGTGCTTAAAAATCATATCTGTGCCAACTATAGTGCCCAACGATACCTTTGAGCCAAATCTCTAACTCGTAATAGTTCGATATTTGGCCTATCCGTATCATTAAACACTATTCTGGTGAGAACCAATTCGTCTCATCTAATTGGTTCTTGACTATACGTTGCATATATTTCTCACTTACTGTAAAAGTTTCATCTTGGCTCAGAGTAAGGGTTTTATCTTTTGTGGCCCAAAAGTTAGATGGGGTTAATTGATTGACCTGTTCACGTAATTTGTTGGCCTTGGTGGCGTTTCTCCTCACTTCGATGGGCACTATAGCTGCAGACACCCCATATCCAGAGGGTGGCAACGAGAGCAACACATCGATGGACAACATATGTTGCCTCCAAGGTGGGATCTGTGTGATCAGCTGGAATGGTAACACATCAGAAAACGTGAGATCAAGTGCGGTAGATCTAGAACTGGATTCGAGTATAGGCACATTTCAGAGTCGGGATGAGGTTGATAACCTTGGAGATCTTAAGGTCGATAGCTACATGAGCACCAATTCGGATCCTGTTGAAAGCACAGCCCATTTGGGATGGGGTTCCCTGAATCCTGAAACCGATCCCAAAGGCCGGCACACTGAGTATGGGCGAAGGACCACGGACCTTATTGGAATCTTTTCCATCGATATGACGATCAAGCTGGGGTCTGGCGTAAGTTGCAGTCCTGGCGATGTCGGATGGCTTCCTTGTCTTTGATGTTCCTGTTCTAGCACAGTCTGTTATTTTTCTATATTCTGTTTGACGTGGCCGATCGCGGCGCTCAGGTGAGCTCCGAAGAGGATGATAAGGCCGCTCAGATAAACCCACAACATCAAGGCGACTACCGTTCCAAGAGATCCATAGATCAGCTGTTGCCGAGCCAACCCACTTTCTAAGTACCAACCAAATCCCATCTTGCTCATCTCCCAGCAAAGGGTGGCAGCGAGGGCACCCCAAGCTGCTTCAGACCACCGGACCCTTGCATTTGGGGCCCAACGGTAGAGGCCTAGGACCATAAAGAAGGTGAGCGCCCAGGGCACCAATCTTGAGAGCGCATTCCACAAAAATGTATCATAAAAGGCGATGTTCCCCACGAATGGTAAGGATACCTCAAACTGAGCGAGAACGCCCAAAAGGGCAGCCGCCACCAAAGATGCTATGAGTGACTACTCCCCCGACTAAAGTCGGGGGCATCTAGGCGTTTGCCAAAGACTGTAGCCCCAGTCTCAAAATGTTGATCGCCGCATTCTCATCACGGTCCATTACCAGCCCACATCGCGGACATTTATGAACCCGATCAGAGAGCGATTTTGGAACTTTAATACCACATCCAGAGCACATCTGAGTCGTATACCTGGGATCGACCAGCACCACCAAAGAGCCAGCTTCTTCCGCTTTGTTCTGAGTGATTGTTACCAGCATCCTCCAGGCAGCGTCAGATATGCTTTTTGCCAGACAGTGGTTTTGAAGCATGTTTTTGATCTTTAGGTCTTCAAAAGCTATGACATCATACTCGTCTACCAACTTTCTGCTAATCTGGTGAGAGAAGTTATGTCTTTTGTTCCTGATTCTTTCATGGACTCGTTGGACAACTTTAAGTGCTTTCTTCCGTCCGGGCGTCCCTTTCGTTGCTTTGGACAATTTCCGTTGAGCTTTTGCCAAAGCCTTCTCCTCAGATCTGAAGAACCGGGGGTTCTCGATCTTTTCACCAGTTGACAACGTAGCGAAGCTTGATAGACCCAGATCTACACCCACCGCAGATCCTTCTTTGAAAGGTACTTCGGGATCTGGCAGCTTAGCAGTTATGCACGCAAACCACTTGCCTGTAGGGTATC
>Ga0272443_10001385_pt1 | contig 35757 bp, 38 predicted proteins | sample SSMAcet12_FD_193581 | JGI IMG/M metagenome (GOLD analysis project Ga0272443, IMG submission 193581) | Marine sediment archaeal communities from Little Sippewissett salt marsh, Falmouth, MA, United States - SSM-Acet-12 | ecosystem: Environmental > Aquatic > Marine > Wetlands > Sediment ... | reverse complement strand
TCACATCCTGGGGGTGAAGGCGCTCCCAAGGGTCGGGCTGTTCGCCCGTTAAAGTGGTACGTGAGCTGGGTTCAGAACGTCGTGAGACAGTTCGGTCCCTATCTGATGCGAGCGGAGGAAACTTGAGGAGGTCTGACCTTAGTACGAGAGGACCGGGTCGGACGAACCTCTGGTGTACCAGTTGTCGTGCCAGCGGCACTGCTGGGTAGCTATGTTCGGTCGGGATAAGTGCTGAAAGCATCTAAGCACGAAGCCCACTCCAAGATTAGGTTTCCCGTCCAATTGGACCTGAAGGGCCCTGGTAGATTACCAGGTGATAGGCGGCAGGTGTAAGCACAGCAATGTGTTCAGCCGAGCCGTACTAATAGCCCGTGAGTCTTGATCCATTATTCTTCCGTTCACTATAGTATCCTCAAAGAACTTGAGACCTCTTATTGTTAAAATTTGACCGCTTGCGATTCGTCGCGAGTGGTAATATTCCCGGTGGTAATAGCTGAGGGGCCACGCCCGTTACCATTCCGAACACGGAAGCTAAGCCCTCATACGCCGATGGTACTGCGTGGGTGACTGCGTGGGAGAGTAGGTAGCTGCCGGGTATTTTTTTGTCTTGTTTTTCCTTTATTACCATTTTATATTACTTATGAGAGAAATATCTGAGTTTTAAGGTAAATATCAGATATTTTAAAGCTAATTATATCTGTCTATTTGGATGAATGTGATTGCTGTAAGAATATCTCATAAAAGATAAAATGAGAGGGTAATAAAGGGATGCTTTGCAAAAAAAGCAATCATCAAGTAAATCTTATAGCCGTTGTTATTATAGTGTTATATGCGGTTATAACTTTTAACTTTATCTATGGGAACGGCGAAATACTCGAGTATCCCGATTCCCGCTCTTACTATGAAGTGGCAGCTTCCCCTCTGTTTTCGGGCAAACTCTGGGCTGGTGATCGCGCACCTCTGACCCCCTTGTTTTTCAAAATTCTTAACCGAAATCCATTTGCTATATCAATATCTCAGATTATTATTTCCATAATAGCATGGTCTTTCCTGGCAGTTATAATACTCACTACAACAAGATCGCTGTTGGTGGGAACAATAGGTGCGTTAGCTATTCTTGCATATTCAGTTACAGACAATATAATTATATGGAATAACATGCTTTTAAGTGAAAGTCTGGGATTATCTCTTCTTGTTGCACTGATTGGTTCATGGATTTTGTATTTGCAAAAGAAAACAATTATGAATTCTTTTCTTGTTGTGATTATCTCACTCGCATTTGCAATGACGCGTGATACAAATGCTTACATGCTCGCCATGATTGGGTGTGTTATTATCATTATTGAGGTTTTACGCCGTTTCATTGTGGGAAAGCCCTTTAAAAGGTCATTTCTTGTAATTGGAGTATTCTATTTGGCAGTATTTATTCTATCAGTTAGTTCACAAAACGCTGGTAAAAGATGGGTTTTTCCATTCTATAACGTACTTTCTAAACGGATTTTACCATATCCTGAACGGAGAGAATTCTTCCAGGATAGAGGAATGCCGATCGATGATGCATTGTTAAATCGTTCTGGCAAATGGGCGTTAAACGATGAAGGAGCATACTTCAATGATCCAGAGCTTCAAGATTTTCGCCTCTGGGCAGAAGAAAAAGGTAAAAGAACTTATGTCGCATTTTTGCTTCATCACCCCGGATACTTAGCAATCGAACCTTTTAAACCCATATTTAACATGATGAATATGGATCTATCTATGTACAAATCAAGAGAGTTCGAGTCCTCTTTTCCGGGAAAACTATGGGGCCGTTTGGTTAATAAAAAAACCATACCGATTTTTGTTATCGCCAGCTTGGTTTTCGGTATATTTTTGATTTTTCTAAAAGGGCGAAATCGAAATCTGTCAATTGCTGCAATGGCAATTGGGTTACTGGCCATTCCGCAATATGTCATCTCATGTCATGGCGATGCGATGGAAGTCGAAAGACACTGTTTGTTTTCGATTGTTCAATGGCATCTCGCATTTATTCTGTTTTCAATAGTGTTGATAGACTATCTTGTAATTAAATACTCTCCTTCAAATAAAGAGTTAGAAACATACAAGAAAATCCAAAAAATAAAATGTGTTTTGTAAATTTGCAGATTCTTTCAATATCTATATTATCAGTGAAAAACTATTTATACTATATTTGAATGGTTCATGGGAAAGAGACCTCTTATAGGAAAAAACCAAAAACCGACATTGTTTAGCGAATAATTTTTTCCTATCTTTGCGACAATTAAAAAACAGTGAAAGAGATTGATGAATAAAACACAAATCTGTGGATTTATACTGACGGGAATCGTGTTTATCATATGTGGTAGCGTGATGGGGCTTCTGGGGAATTCATACAACGCCAGTCCACTTATCTGGCTATGTCCGGTGTTTATCCTTTCGGGGTTGTTCTGGATGATTATTGGTAGTATTATCATTCAAAAGAGACAGAGATCCGACCGGAATTAATCCGAATACTTTTCACTAATAATATTTTCATTTTAATTGGCCTTTGTTTTGCTCTTGAAAAAGCAATATGATCGATAAGCCAAAAATAATGCACATCTCGTTGGGCTATGGCAAAGCTGGAATCGAGCGCAAAATAGTTTCGGTTAGCGATGCTCTCTCGGATCGGTTTGAGTTCGCTCATTTAGGCCTTTTCGACTGCGGCAAGGTTCATCGCTCATTTGAGGAGCGTGGCTTGAAATCTTATTATGCAGGGCTTCGAGAGTTGCCCATGATGCAATATCCACTCTATTTTCTTCAAAAGGGCAAGATTGCTGAAATTTTCAATAATTTTAAGCCCGATCTGGTTCACCTTTATCATCCACCCTTGCAATGGTGGCTTGGATCTGTGGCAAAATCTTTTGGCGCAGCCGTCGTTCTGGAAGCCTGCAATGCCAACATCTATCGCCGTCGAAAACTTGCAGCTTTCGTTGAACGGATAGGATTTCACTATGTGGATCGCGGAATTGCAATTTCTCGCTATGTTAGAGAACGATATGCGCGAGAGTTTGGGGTTAATCCCGACAATTTCGAAATAATCTATAATGGCACTAACACCGAATTATTTCGTCCAGCTAAAAGCGATGAAAAGAATCAAATGCATCGTGAGTTGGATATCCAGAAAGACAATCTGATTATTGCCGCTTCCGGGAGACTTATACCACGCAAAGGTTTTCATGTCTTTTTGGATGCGATTGAAAAACTTTCGAAATGCGATATACCTCGAACTTTTCTAATAATCGGAGATGGCCCGCAGCGAGATGAACTCGAAGCCAGGGCAAAGGAAATAGATGAACAAATTCTTTTCACCGGATATCGCAATGATGTTGAAAAAGTGCTTAGAGCATGTGATATATATGTTTGTCCGTCGCTTCATGAGGAATTTGGCCAGGTTCTTACCGAGGGGATGGCTTGCGGCTTAGCATGTATAGCATCGCAGACGGGGGGATTTCTCGAGATTGCTGAAAATGAAACAGACGCTTTGACTTATCCCAAAGACGATTCTAAATCGTTAGCCCACAAGATTCAATATCTGATAGAAAACGGACAAGCTCGCGTACAATTAGGTATAAAAGCTCGCGAGAAAGTCATGGCAAAATTTACTATCCAACGCATGATCGAAGAAAAAGCTATTCTCTATGAGAAATTACTCTCTCCGAATTATTAATAGTCGATTTTTAAACAACAATCCCGGTAGAAATTAACCAAGCAAATCCTTGACTTGAAACGTATGTGGATTATATTTGCTTAACTTGGAGGAATGTTGGATTTAGATAATCAAAAAAAGATAGTTGTTAAAGATAGACGCAAACGTAAACGTGTGCCCATTGGAAGAAAAGTATTTCTGGGTATGGCGGGAATATTGGTTGTTGTACTACTCGGCACCATTTTCTTTTGGTACCAGCTTTCCAAATTGAATTCAATTATTCAAAAATCCAGCGCAGGGACAAGTGTAGTAGGATTTTCACATAAAATAAAAAAGCACCTTAATCAGGAACAAAAAAACCGTGTTTTTTATAAAATTGCCGAGGGTAAACAGTCATCGCTGGACGAGATTAACGATTTTGCTTTAAAACTCGATGTCGAGATTTCGCGAGTTCGTAAAAACAACGATCGTACACCCGAGATAATCAAACAGCTGGAGCAATACTTCGATAGTTATCACACTCTGGCGGAAAGCTTATGGGGATTGTATCCCCCGGATTCGGCACTATCGATAGAGCAACTTCCGGATAGCGGATCTCTTGGGAATTATGAACGAGATATATCGGAGTTGATCGAAGCAGCTGCCAATGGATACAAATTTGGTCTGGACAAATCTGATTTTACTCGAATTATTCGCTCGGTGAGAGAGTTCTCTAATCCGCTCTATTACTCAGCCTGGTTTTATCAGGAGAATCAAACCTGTTCTCTCTATGCAGATTCTCTCTTTTTAGTCAGCAATTCAAAAGACAGTATTGTTTTACAAATTCCCGTTTTAGTGGATTCGCTCGGGAATATATTCACTGCGGAAATCGCCGCTGCACAAGAGCACGATTCGCTTTGGAGTCCTGTGTTCAGCACATTAACCGAAGGCCTGGACTCGGTGATAACTCGCGAGTTGGCCGATGTTACCAATATCCTGGATGAATCAAATCGCGCTATGGTTTCCGCGCTGAAAACAGGTCTTCTTGGCACTATTGGCCTTTTCATTCTTGGATTGGTTATATCAGCCGGATTTATTAAAAAGATTTTATCTCCTATCGCCAGCCTTCGCGCGGCGACTTTTCGTGCACGTCGCGGTGAATGGGATCGCGAGATTCCGATTACCACAAGCGATGAAATTGGCGATCTAACCGCAGATTTTAATGCTATGCTAATTGAGTTGGCGGAATTGGATCGAATGAAAAGTCGTTTTTTGGCAAGTATCACCCACGACTTAAAAAGCCCTATTGGAAGGGTTAAGGGGAATATCGCGAATCTTCAAGATGAGTTGCTAGGGCCGATTACCCCCGGACAGGATGAGATGCTGGATATGATGTCACGTGATGTTAAGAAACTCTCCAGATTAATATACGATATACTCGATTTGCAGAAAATGAAAGCCGGCGCGTTTAAGTTGGAACTCAATAAAGTCAATATGGAGGAGTTCTTGTTGGGTGTTCTGGAGCAACACGCAATGGATTTTTTGGATAAAGAAGTTACCATGGGAGTCAAATTCGATCTTAAGAATGTCAATGTAACCCTGGATTCAAAACAGATAGAGCGAGTGATCGACAACTTGATTACTAACGCGCTTAAATATACCGACCCCGATGGCAAAATCGTTATCGAATCATATATCGAAGATAACGATGTAGTTGTTAAAGTAATCGATACCGGAGTGGGTATTCCAGATGAATATCTCCAGCACGTTTTCGATCAATTCTATCAGGTACAAGGTAAGCGCAAAGTCAAAGGTACCGGCCTTGGATTGACTATCGCCAAAGAGCTGGTCGAAGCTCATGGAGGCAGAATCTGGGCGGACAGCAAACTTAATATTGGAACGTATTTCGCCTTTGCTATTCCAGCTAAAGGCCCGGAGAAATAATATGGAAGATAAGGAAAAAATCTTAATTATCGACGATGAAATCGGCAACTTGACTATGTTGAGGGTACGTTTGGAGCACGAGAAGTTCATTGTGCTCACTGCAGATAATCCTCTCGAAGGAATTAAAATCGCCAGACACGAGAAACCGGATATAATCCTGCTCGATTTGAATATGCCGGAGATGAACGGTTTTGAAGTTTGCAAGAAACTTAAATCGAATTTTGAGACTTCGCAGATTCCTATCGTGATGTTAACATGTATGGGCGATACGGATTACAAGATCGAAGGGTTGGACAATGCTGGTGCCGATGATTATCTGGTTAAAGACGAGGTCGATCCGCGCGAGCTTTCCGCAAGAGTTAGATCGATTTTACGCAGAAACAAAGAATCGATTTCCGCGAATCCTCTCACTCAATTGCCGGGGAATCGGGCTATTAAATCGGAATTGGCTAATCGCTTTCTGGGAAATAAACCTTTTACCGTGGGCTATGTAGATATCGATAATTTTAAAGCATACAACGATATATATGGATTTGGCAACGGCGATAAGGTAATTCTCATTATTGGAGAAACCATGAAAAAGATTGCCGGAGGCGATGAAGATACATTCATCGGTCACATCGGCGGTGACGATTTTGTATTCGTTACTTCAAAAGAAGATGCAACAACATTTGCCGCGAATCTGGTGAAAAGTGTGGATCAAATAGCCCCTAAGTTTTATACTGTGGAGCATAAACAGGCCGGCGGAATTCGTGCTAAAGACAGGCACGGCGAAATACGTTTTTTTCCGTTTTTTGCAGTGAGCGTTGCACTTATTCCTCACGACGCGGTTAGTGGGCCTTCCGAAGTCGCAGAGCTGGCAGGAAAAATCAAAAAAAGACTTAAACATTCAGGAGGAGCTGCCTATGGCGGTCCGGAAATTCTTCATTAATATTTTTTTACTCGTTACATTCGCCCTTTTTATCGTATCGGGATGTACGACTATGGTTGTAACCGGAGATATGAGTCCTGAGGAATTATATAAGAATGCTCAGGAAAACCTTCGAAAACAAAGGTTCGAAGAGGCAAAATACAACTTCAAACAACTTTATAAGAACTACCCCGATTCGGAGCTAGCAGATAATGCGTTGTTCCGTCTTGGTTATATAGCCTGTGCTCAGGGCGAATTCTATTCAGCTGAAGATTATTTCTCAACGTTGCTCGAAGATTATCCACGTAGCGAATGGGCTTTTGATTCTGAGGTATGGAATTCATTGTTGTCATCCTGGAAAGACTGCCGCGGGCAGATAGACAGATTGAATCGGCAGTTAAAAGTGGAGAGAAATCGTGAATCCGGGGATGAATCCGGTAGCGAGGCTATCGATGAAATAGAGTCATTGCAGCAAGAAATCGAAGATTTAAAGGAAGAGAATAAAAAACTTCGCGAATTAATCGAATCTATGCAATAAGGAGGTATGATGGCAAATAGAGATGTATGGTCCAGCAAAACGGCTTTTGTTCTGGCTTCAATCGGTTCCGCAATCGGTCTGGGCAATTTGTGGAGATTTCCATATGTCTGCTACGAAAATGGTGGAGGAGCTTTTCTAATCGCCTATGTAGTTTGCTTATTTTTAGCCGGAATTCCACTTCTCATGCTGGAATTTTCTATCGGGAAAAGGATGAACAACGCAGCTCCGGGGGCTTTTAAGGAAGTTAGTAAACGATTTCAATGGTTTGGGTGGTTTGCAGTTGGAGTTGGTTTCATAATTACCACATACTATTCGGGAATTATGTCCTATTGCCTGAATTATTTTGTATATAGTTTTAAATTGTCGTGGGGTAACGATCCGGGAGCGTTTTTCAATAATGAAGTTCTCGCGGTAACTTCCAAACCCTGGGAACTGGGTAAATTCCAAATACATCTATTTATCGGTGTTATTCTCGCCTGGGTATGGATTCTCGCTTCGATTTGGAAAGGCACCAAAACGGTCAGTAAAGTCGTGTGGGTAACCGTTTTGGGACCATGGATTCTATTGCTGGTTTTCGTTATTAGAGGTGTTACTTTAGAGGGTGCATCCGAAGGCTTGATTTACTATTTAAATCCGGTTTGGTCAAAATTACTCAATCCTCAAGTATGGTTGGCGGCAGTATCACAGGTGTTTTTCAGCCTTACCGTTGGATTTGGCGTGATGATTGCCTATGGGAGTTTTATCGATGACAAAACCTGTATCATTAAAAACGCCTGGATAATCGGTCTGGCGGATGCCCTAACCGCCATAATAGGAGGATTTGCTGTATTTGGTGCGCTGGGTCATAAAGTGCATATGGCTGGGATTTCATGGGAAAATATTGACGAAGTTACTGGAATAATCGGTGGTGGAGGACCGGGGTTGACTTTCGTAACCTATCCAGAAATTATTAATGGTCTGCCGTTACCACAGCTATTCGGAATTCTCTTTTTCCTTATGCTTAGTTTGCTGGCAATCGATTCAGCATTTAGCTTAGTCGAAGGAGCATCCGCAGCGTTAAAAGACAAATTTGGATGGACACATAAAAAGGCGAATCTAACCGTGGGAATTATTGGATTTCTGATGGGAATCCCATATATTTTTGGTGCCGGGATTCACTGGCTGGATATCGTAGATCGATTTATGAACCATTTTGGGCTAACGTTGGTAGTACTTGGCGAATGCCTGATAATCGGGTGGTACTACAAGGCTTCTAGAATGAGACACTTCATCAATAGCCGTTCGGAAGGAAAAATCGGTATATGGTGGGACATTCGAATTCAACTCATTCTGCCAGCTTTTATCTTTTTAATGTTGGGATTTGAGGCTTACCATCGGATTAAAGCTCCATATGGAGATTTCGGACTGCGAAGTCAGGAATTCATCTTTGGATGGCTCGTTGTTATACTTCTCATTGTAGTGAGTATAGTATTGGCTCGAATCAAGGGCACGAAGGAATTCGAGGAGTTAAAAATTCAATCGGTACGGGCTTCCCAAAAAGGATCGGAAGAGTATTGTGACGATGAAATCTAAGGATAGCAAATCAGCCTGGTCGATAGGCGAATTTGGTTTAATCGACAGAATAAGGGAGTTTTTCCCTCAATCGAATCTTCAGGATGATTGCGCTCATATAAATATTGAAAATGAACAATTACTCCTTACCTGTGATTCGGGAGTTAGAGGAATCCATTTTCCGGAGGATGAAGAATATCTATTCGATGGTGGATTTCGCGCCATGGCTGGAGCTATCTCGGATATCAACGCATCAGCTGGATATCCTCTGGGTGCTTTGCTTGCCCTGGAAGTACCCTCCGATCTTTCATTAAACGGATTTAACGAATTTATTCGGGGAATACAAACCTATTCTGAATATTCCGCAGTGCCCATCGTAGGTGGTAATATCACCAGCGGGGCAAACCTTGCCTGCACAATAAATGTTATCGGCAAGTCGAAAAATCCTGTTAGGAGAAACGGCGCTAAATTCGGTGATCTGGTCGTTCTTAGCGGTGCAATTGGAGCGTCAGAAGCGGGAAGAATGATAGTCTTAAAAGAAAACTATCCTCAAAAAATGGATTCCGAGGATATCGGTTCACTGGTAAATCGTTATCTCCGTCCAAACCCTCCTCTAGGATTGGGTAAAAAACTGGCCGATATAGGAGCTACTTCTATGATAGATATCTCCGATGGCTTACTCGCCGATGTCCAGCATATTGCGGAAGAAAGCGAAGTAAACGTTTATCTGGAGTTAGATAGACTTCCATTATTCAAGGGGGTCAGAGAGTTTGCAGCTACTATCGATGAAACCCCCGAGTTTTTTGCAGTGAGAAGCGGTGAAGAATTCGAGTTGATAGTTACAATTCCCGAGAAAAGTTTCGATAGGGCAAAGAGTATCGGTTATCCGCTAACCATCATTGGACGCCTTAAAAAGGGAAAAGGATTAACAACTTATTTCAACGACGAGCAAGTCGATCTAAAAAAAATCGGTTGGAGACATTTCTAAAAAAAGCCCCGAATCAACGGGGCTTTTTCCTTCTATATATCTTAGAAATTTGATTAGATATCTACGCTCAACGAGAGTGAATAATGCCTGATAGGAGCAATGGTTCTCTCTATTTCGGTATAATTCCAATTTAGGAGATTTGAAACCTTGAACTGTAGTGTCCAACTATTCCAGTTGAGATTATGAGTCAAGTCGATAACTCTTTGATCAACTGATTCATCTTCTGGATAAAGGCCATATTTTTGAGGGCTCTGATATCTTGCGTCTATAGCCAGGCTCGCATGTTCCCAATAATCGACAGCTGCGGAGATATTGAAAGTATTCTCCGGGCGATACGGAAGAACCACGATTTCATCGAGGCTTTCTGTTTCAGTGCGATTGATCGCTTTTGTATAAAGATAATTGGTAGTTATGCTGGCTTTGGATAGATGTTCTGTAACCTTATCATTGAAAGCCCAGTCGGTGACATCCCCAAGATTAAAACTATAAGATGCTTCCACGCCGAAGATTGTGGCATCCTGAATATTGCGGAACTGAACTTCTGTTCCTACTACAGTAACTGGCTCGATCATATTTGAGTACCAATTATTAAACAAAGCCACATCGAACATCTGATTTCCGTCTATCCAGTTAAAGCCGGTTTCGAAACTATATGATTGCTCTGCCTGAAGATAAGGATTTGGCTGAACTCTCAGAATTCCAGCTATGCTAACTTCGGTGAATAACTCGGCCATGGTTGGCATACGGAAACCGCTGCCGAAACTACCTCTAAAAGCGATATTGTCCTTAAGATGATACACCGCTCCGAGTTTAGGATTGATCTGAGCGTACAATTCACCTTCATAGTCGTCGGTTTCGTTGACTTTAAATAAATCACCACGAAGACCTGCGGTAAGAACCACTGGATTTAAGGAACTTATCTCGTCCTGCGCGAAAAGAGCCCCGCCAAAACCGGTTCTATTGCCAAACATGGTAGCATCGAGGCTTGTATAAGAAATCTCGCCGCCTGTAACAAATCTGTGGTTTTCCAGAGGTAAGAAAGTGTATTGGCCTTCGAAACCAGTTTTATTCGAAGCGCTATAATGACGGTCATGCCCACCAGAGCTATTGGCAAGCTTATCTATCCATTTATAAAAATTGGTGTAGGTTTTCATGTTCCATAGCTTCTTGCCACCTTCTTTGCTTCCATCATAACTGGCATGAAACTGAACTTTGCTGGACCAAACCCTGTCATCCTGTTTGGATTCATCCACTTCCAGTGCGTTTGCCTGGTTCTTCCATATCAAGGCCGAACCTCTGTCTTCATAAGCCACATTGGTCATAAATGAAAGTTTGCTAGCGCCGTTGATATTGCGAGTAGCTTTACCGAAGAATTGTCCGCGAATAAAATCGGTTGCCTGTTTAAATCCCTGATCCTGCTTTTCCTCCGCAGAAAGTAGAATTCCCCATTTACCAGCAGTTCTGGAGTGTTCCAAAGCTATACGGTGGAACGCTCTCATGTCGCTAGTCCATTCCCATGCTTCGTAAGCTGGTTTATCCCAAACACCGAATTCGCTGGTTATCTTATAATTATTTTTATCTGCTTTTTTTGTGATAAAGTTGATAACTCCACCCATAGCGTTCGAGCCATAAAGTGCACTTCCTCCAGATTTCACAATTTCCATCTGCTCAATCTGACCGATAGGAAGAGCATCCCATTTGATTTCGCCGGTATCGCCAGCTAAAATGGGTACGCCATCAAGCATAACCAGAACCCGGCTACCCACACCTTTTGCATATCCGGTAGAATTTCTAATAGAGACCTGATCGTCACTCATGGTGACTCCCCCCACAAACCTCATGGCTTCGTCGGCGGAAAGGAAATTGCGTTCGGAGATCATCTCCGCTTCAACAACGCTGGTTGAAACCGGGCTGTCCTGCAATTTCTGATGAGTTCTGCTGGCGGTAACTACCACGGGTTGTCCCTTGAAAGCTTTGGGCAACAACCTGAAGCTAATCTCCTGATCGGAGACAACGGTAATTTCCTGATAAGTGGATTCATATCCCATCATGGAAACCTTGAACTTATATGTTCCCGAAGGTATTTCATCGATAGAATAATCACCGGACAAATTTGTGGAAGCACCCAGGCCGGAACCTTCTACAATTATATTAGCTCCCGGGAGTCCTTTGCCCTTTTCGTCGGTGATTTTACCGCTAATATAGTGTTCGGTAGCATTTAACAGCGTACACGAAAACATGGTAGCTAAAACTAAGTAAACTTGAATTCTTCTCATGATTAATCTCCTGGCGGTTTATCCCTCTAAATGAAAATATCCTGGATTACCGACTCCCTGATAAGGTGTATCGAAATCAATTTTCATTTTGATAAAGGGTTGTTCGTCTTCGCCCACAGTTACACTCTTCAGTTGAGGAGGTTCATCCGAAGTTGTATATTCCGTGGCAAGATTCCTCCATCCAAGGCTATTCTCTGGATCTTTAATTGCCGCACTATCTAATATAGCAACGAAGACCCAATTGTAAGTATCCGGATTTAAATCAAATTCGAAATGAGTTGAATCCCATTCCTCTTCTATTATCTCATCGGGGAACTGAAAATATCCTTTGAGCAGCGATTGGTCTAAAACCAATTCTTCCGGTTTCTCGTTTGTTACAACCACGAAACACAATACTGCTTCTTCAGGCCACTCACCATCAATTATCAGATCACCAGAGATCGAAGTAAACCTTGGTTCTAATCCGGTGTCGCAATTGCTTCCCAATAGAAACAACGCAGCAAACATCAAAGACATAATTTTAATTAGTCTAGTTTTCATACTAAATTCGCCTGTTTAAACTCAATAATACTGAATTACAAATTTTAGAGTGTAATAATCGGTATAAAAGCCCTTGATGTCAAGGGCTTTTATAGGGTCATCTATTCTAAGATGGAATACTTTTGTAAAGATTATATTTCAACTGAAAATTTTTACTCCGGAATTTCACTCTCGTCAACCAGTGTATTGGTTACGTTATCTTCTTCATAGTAAGTAAAGGAGCCTTCTTCCTGAGTTTCTACCTCAACATTGGTAATAGTGAAATCTACTATCCAATTAAAGTTGGAATAAACCGGATATCCATTTTCGAAATCGAAATAGATAGTTCCGTTTCCCTGGCCTTTTCCTTCGGTATAATAATTATAGTGTTTGCCTTCGTTCTCGGCCGTACCTTCTCCAGAATTGTCGATTTCGATTGTAATCCTGCATTTAACACATGGGTGTTCATCTTTGGATACAAAATCTTCAACCACGTATGATTTAATAACGTTCTGCGAGATAATTCCATCTTCGGTAGTAACTTCCATAGTGTTAGTTCTTTTCCACTTAGAGCCAACTTTTATCGGTTCGGTGGGAAAGTGGTTTAGATAAATAGAGGCGTAATTACTGGCCATCAGTTGGCCCCTATCCAAACCAGAATCGGTAATTTCCAGATCTTCCAAACCTGCCCACCCAATCATATTTCCTTCCGGACCAACAGTTATAGAAAGCTTCTGCCCGATAAGTTCGTCTTCTTCTTCCTGCTTCTTGTACATTCCATTCTGGAAAATTCCCGTTTCACTAAAAAGGAAATTATATTCCAGAGTGGTTGTGTCGTTCTTAAAATCTGTTACAGAAAAAGACTGGTAATTCGTGGTTTTGGAGAGCGTGCTCTGGTGATATCCCTTTTCCGTAAACTCGGTTAGATTATCAGAATCAGAGCGATAATGCAGAGTTTTGCCCTGTGCGGGAGAATAAGACACCTTGACTCCAGTGTTTACAAAATCTCCTGTAAGCTTTGTCTCTCCGCCACAGCCTGCTACCAGTAAACATATAACTGGTAATAGGATTAACAGAATGGTGAGTTTTTTCATGTTACACTTCCAATCGTGTTATGTTATTTTAAAAAGTAATACCCAAACAAATTTCATGTTCAAGAAATTCGCTCATAGTGTAATATTCATAAGCCAGATAAGCCTTTTTATATGACATTTGAACTCGAGGTTTAATATAAAAATTCGTTTCGCTATCGGTGACGCTTATCTCCCTTTTGGGTGGAGGATCGTTAGCCGATTTGATATCCGTGTAGGACGAAATCCTGAATAGTGGCCCTAAACCCACCTCGAATATCAACTCGAAATCCTGATTGAAATCCATATTATAGGCAAAATTTACCCCGAGTGGTAAAACCAAATCTGTGCCGGTATTAGTCCAATAATCGTAGGTTAAAGTGTCCGAAGGAGTATCGCTATTTCGTAAATCGAGAGTGTCTTCCCAGTTTGAAATTATTACTAAACCGGCATCGAATCCCCATTTAAGATTTGATTTTTCAATGGGAAAATTCAATCTTCCGCTGAACCCCAGAGGAAGTATATCATCCTTGATCGAACTTCCGATTTTAAATTCTAAACCGATATTGCTTTCTGCTAAAGCAGACACAACAAACAATAGCACGATTACAAAAATAATATTACGATTCCTTACGTTCATTTTTACTCCATCGACTCAACTATTTGCTCGGTAGTCTCGATTCCAGAGATATCCGGTTTATCGAGGATTTTCTTAATTAACCCTTGAAGTACTTTCCCCGGGCCAATTTCTACGAATTGAGAATATCCATGTTCATCCATCTGACGAATCTGGTCGATCCAACGGACCGGGCTGGTTATTTGATCTATCAGGAGGGCTTTAATTCTTTTCGGGTCAGGCTCGAGTTGGCCGCTAGCGTTGCAATAAAAATCGACTCGAGGTTCTCTGAATTCGATATTTCCAATAAATTTTGCCATCTCCGATTTGGCCTCTTCCATGAGAGGTGAATGAAATGCGGCTGACACCGGTAATCTCATAACACGCTTTGCACCGGCTTCCTCTGAAAGAGTTTTCGATAATGATTCGAGAATCTGGCTTTCCGCTGAGACCACAATCTGGGAAGGTGCATTATAATTGGCAATTGTTGCAATTCCGGATTCGGCGAATCGATCGATTACCCGAGAAATCTTATCGAGATCTGCACCCAAAACTGCAAGCATACCTCCAGATTTTGCCTGTGACATAAGTTGTCCTCGAAGTATTACGCTTCGAAGCGCATCTGCAAAGCTAATAATTCCTGCGGCATAAAGAGCTGAGTATTCTCCCAAACTATGTCCTGCAACGGCTTTAAATCTTGCCTTAGTACCGAGGCACTCGAGGATTGCAACTGAGTGAAGATAAATACATGGCTGAGTGTTCTGAGTTTGTGCAAGCGCTTGTTTGTCTGCCTCGAAACTGATCTCCGCCCAATTTTTTCCAGAGATCTTTTCGGCACGTTTATAGATTTCAGCAGCTTCTGAAAAACTATCGTAAATGTCTTTTCCCATTCCGGGTTTTTGGCTTCCCTGACCGGGAAAAACATAAGCTTTCATAATATCACCTAAAACCTAAGAATTATACTTCCCCAGGTAAATCCTGCTCCAAAAGCAACCAGAAGGACTTCGTTACCGGGTTTAATTTTTCCGGAGCGTAAAGCTTCATCGAAAGCAATAGGGACGCTCGAAGCACTCGTGTTACCATATTTATCCAAAGTAACAATAACCCTATCCATAGGCATTTTGAGTCTTTTTGCGGTAAACTGAATAATCCTGATATTAGCCTGATGTGGAATTAACCAGTCGAGATCATCAATTTCGAGGCCGGCGTTTTTCAATCCTTTAAGGCTCGCTTCTTCCATGGCACGAACTGCGGTCTTAAAAGTTTCGTTACCCAGCATATTTATTGTATGAAGATTCTTCTCCACGGTCTCTGCCGATGTTGGTTGCAAGCTACCCCCGGCTGGAAGAGTTAGATAATCTGCCACTTTGCCGTCTCCAGCCCAATGTTTTCCAATAATCCCTTTGTTTTCGTCATCGGACATTCCTACAACAGCTGCGCCAGCGCCGTCACCAAATAGGACGCAAGTAGTGCGGTCTTCCCAGTTAATAATCTTGGTTAATTCTTCGACAGCTATCACCAGCACATGTTTATGTAATCCGCTTAGAATAAGGCTGTCGGCAAGAATCAGGCCATATATAAAACCGGTACATCCGGCAGAAATATCAAAAGCGGGAATTCTTCCACAACCAAGCTTGTGTTGAATGAGACATCCGGTGCTTGGGAAAGACATGTCTGGTGTTACGGTAGCTACAATAATAGCATCGATATCTTCAGGAGAAAGATCGGCGTTTTCTAAAGCTCTTTTTGCGGCGGGAAGGGCCAGCTCTGAGGAAGGAATATCCTTATCGACTATTCTTCTTTCCTTTATGCCAGTTCTGGTCTTAATCCACTCATCTGAAGTGTTAACTATCTTCTCAAGATCTTCATTCGTTAGAATTTTCTCTGGCAGGTTCGATCCTGTCCCTAATATTTTGGTCCTCAAGATCTTTCCTCCTCTGTTTTGTTTTTTCTGCAATTATGCTATGAATATCTGCGCTGGCCATAATATAAGCTAAACCGAGTGCATTGGCAACAGCTCTTGCGTTGGACTTTCCGTGTCCTACTATAATATTGCCTTTGATACCCAAAAGTGGCGCGCCACCATACTCGGCATAATCAAATTCGCGCATAACCTGTTTGAAATGTCCGCGCATAAGCAAACCGCCGAACATGGCGAAGATATTGGATCTCCTGCCCTGGCGCGCGATTTTTTTAATGAAACCGGCGGAAGATTCTGCCATCTTCAAGATCGTGTTACCAATGAAGCCATCCATAACAACAACATCGACAATACCATTGATAAGGTCTCCGCTTTCAATGTTACCAACGAAGTTAATCGTGCTATCACTATTTAAACATGAATGCGCTTCTTTTACAGTGATATTTCCCTTGCCGGGTTCTTCTCCAATCGAAAGAAGGGCGACTTTTGGTTCATCTCTGGAAAGAACATGTTCTGCATAAAGACTTCCCATCCAGGCGAAATGTTGCAAATGAATCGGTCGGCAATCTACGTTAGCTCCAATATCTAATATTAGCGTGGGTCTGCCGTGTATTGAAGGGAATAAAGTCATCAATGCGGCTCGATCTATTCCCTCTATTTTCCCCAATTTCACTATAGCCGATGTTACCACGGCACCGGTGTTTCCTGTACTAACGAAACCTTTGGCCTGGTTTTCCTCGACGAGCTCGATACCTTTCATAATGCTGCATTCGGGTTTTCTCAAAGCAGCGGTGGCCTTTTCGTGCATACCAAAGGATTCCTCGGCGTGAACAATCTCGATTTCCTCCGGTAAGGTCGATTTGGATGTTGCTTTTTCTATCTCAGCACTATTTCCCACCAACTTTATTCTGAGGAATTTGTGTTGAGTTATTGCCTGTAAAGCACCTTTGAGATTAATTTCCAGACCCGTGTCACCACCCATGGCATCGAGTGCAATGGGAATTGGTTTATCAAATTTGTTACCTGATTTCTCGCGAAAATGGGCTAATTTCTTGGTATAATATACCTGGCGACCCAATTATATCACCCGATAAACAGCTATGCTTTTTCTTGAACTGTAACTGCAGATCTACCAGCGTAATAACCACAATTGGGACATGCTCTGTGAGGTCTCATTGGCGAACTGCAATGAGGGCATTTAATAAGATGTGGCGCGGAAATCCCCTTACCGGTCATCTTCTTGCGTTTGCGAGTTTTGCTATGTCTGTGCTTTGGTAATGCCATATTATTCTCCTTATTAGTTGAAATCCGTGAATAAAAAACTACTTAATCGTCCAGCGATATGTTCTTCAGTTTATTCCAGCGAGGATCGACTTTCTCTGCGTTATCCTCTGATATCAGTCCCTGGCAATCTTCGCTGCAAAGTGGCTTTCTGGGAAGATCCAAAATGATTTCCGTTCGTATTCTTTCGTTAAGATCGATTAGACCACTGTCACTCTCCACCATGGCGAAATCTTCGTTTTCGAAATCAGTAAAATGTGGGCCGCCACGTGTAAGCTTGACAATTAGTTCGATTTCCGAAGACTGAACTTCATTAAAACGTTTCAAACACCGAGAACAAACTAAACTGAGTTTCAAATCGATTTCAATAATGAAACGTATTTCCAATCCATGCCTTTTAGCATAGATAGAAACCTCGATAGGATCTGTAAATTCGAGATCACCTAAATTGTAATCAAGATTCGACCCCTCGATCTCGAACGAAAAATAATTATCTCCTTCCCGTATTTCATTGACGGGAAATCTTATAGCCAACATATCGATGAAGTATAAACAAACAGCGGGTTTAAGTCAAGCGATTTTTAAGGTCTCGCATACTGTATGCTTTTAGAATTTAAGTTTGTCCTTATTGGTTAAACTGCCAATTATTGCAAGTAACACAGTTATTGCAATAAGTGCTACTATTGGGCCACCGATTTTCCAGTTTCCGATTCCCGAAGTTAGATACCATTGCCCAAATTTGCGCAGAAGCTGGATTAATACCGATGCAAACATACTCACCAGAACATATTTGAAGACGTGTTTGCCAAAAGGCTCGAAGGCTAGTACTCCTGTGAGAATGATCAGAACATCGACAATAAAACGCCGAATGTCCGGATGAAGTTTATCGTACAATAGTACTTCGATAACTCCCACCCATGTAGCGGCGATTACAAACTGAAGCCAATAAATCTTGATTGTTCGTTTTCTATGAGTCAATTCATCCGTTCCTAATCCAGAACATCGCGGAATCTATCGAAGAGATCTTCTTTCTCATGTTCGCTTTTATGCTTGCTGTCAAATTTACCTAGCTTTTGAAAAAGCTCTTTTTCCTGTTTGTTCAAGTTTTCGGGTGTTCTAACAAAAACCGTTACGATAAGATCGCCTCGAGTTTTAGAATGAAGTTTCGGCAGACCGAGTTTTTTAAGTCTTAGAGCCTGGCCGAACTGTGTTCCCTGAGGAATTTTAAGCTTGGCGGTTTTATTATCGATAGTTTTAATGTCGATTGTGTCGCCCAAAGCGGCTTGTGAGAAGCTTATTGGAATTCTGGTAAAAAGGTCTTCACCGCGGCGATGGAACTTTTTATGAGGTTTTTCTCTGATAAACACGATTAGATTCCCGGGAGGGCCTCCGGCGATACCGCTATCGCCCTTGCCTTCAACAGTTAAATAGTTGCCCTCTGCAACTCCGGCGGGAATATCCACTTTGATAGTTTCCTGGCCCTGAATTCGTCCAGTGCCGGAGCAATGCGAGCAAATCTCGTCGTATTTATTACCGCTGCCACCGCAATCCGGGCAAGGTGTGATCGTTACGCTTGAACCGAGGATACTTCTACGGACCTGTTTTACCTGACCGCGTCCCTGGCAGGTGGGACAAGTGCGAACTTTAGCCCCCTCGGGAACTCCCGCTCCGCTGCATTGTGGGCATACCTTTTTGCGTTTGACCTTAATGGTTTTCGAAACTCCGGTGAAAATTTCCTCAAGAGTAAGACTCACTGAAATTCTCAGGTCTCTGCCTCTGCGTTTCCTATCCCTTGCCGATTGTCTGCGCTGCTGAGTTCGATTCCCGAATATACCACTCATCATATCGAAAGGATCTCCGCCCATTCCGCCTCCACCAAAAGCCTGTGCAAACATCTCCATCGCTTCTGAAAGGTCGATGTGTTGATAATTCATGCCACCGGAAAAGCCCTGACCGGACATTCCGCCCATATCGAATTGCTGCTTTTTCTGAGGATTTGATAAAATCGAATAGGCCTCGGATAATTCTTTGAATTTTTCTTCTGCCTGCGGATCGTCAGGATTTGCGTCGGGATGACACTCTTTGGCCTTTTTTCGATAGGCCTTCTTAATATCTTCCATGCTGGCATCGCGATCGACGCCCAGAGTTTTATAAGGATCTTTAGACACGATTAATCATCCTCTTCAGCTTGCTTTTTTCCTTTGGAAACTACAACTTTCGCCGGACGAATCAACCTTTCGTTGCAGATATATCCTTTCTGGATGACATTGGTAATCTTGTTTTCATCGTAATCGGAGATAATAGCCGAAATAGCTTCGTGAAAATTGGGATCGAATTCCTCGCCCTCGGGGCATATTTCCACGATATTTTCGTCGGCGAGCATCGAGAGAATCTGTTTGTGAATCAGATGCAATCCCTCCAAGATTGAATCCACATCGTATTCTTGTTCTTTGGATTCGATTGCTCGTTCGAAATTATCCAGAATATCCAGAATCTTCAAAATCATCGAATCTCTGGAAGCGTTTACCATCTCGTCGAAAATGCGCGATTGACGTTTCTTATAATTTTCAAATTCAGCGGCCAATTTGAGATATTTGTCCTGATATTCCTCGACTTTTTCTCTTAAGTTATCGATTTTATCCTGTTCAGAATCTTCGTTTTCATTCTCAGTTTGGATAGGAATACTCTCGTCTTCTTTGTTTTTGTTTTGTTTTTTTTCAGCCTTATCTTTTTTATTTTTCATATCTAACCTCCGTTATTTAGCATTTCGCACCGTAGAATTCTGGATAGATAGTCTCCAGAAAAGGAAATAATACTCATAGCCTTACCGTAATCCATCCTCAGGGGACCTATCAATCCTACTATACCATCGCCGTATTTAGATTCGAATTGGCAGCTTACGAATGAAAAACCTTCATCGACTCCGCCAATTCTGATTTTGATTCCCTGCGGTGGACATGCCAGCGACAGATAATTACTCAGATCGCTTCGAGTTTCCAGAAGACTGAATAGAGCGCGCATCTTATTAGTTTCGTGAAATTCCGGCTGGTTGAGAAGTTCCATTGTGCCGTGATAATGTATATTCTTTTTAGGGTCGAAGTGAAATATACTATCCGCTCTATCCAGAACCGAAGATAAAAAGGAGTTCTTCAGGCTATAAATATCCCCGAGTCGCCGCCTAATAGTCGATCTTATTTCAGCCAGCGATAATCCACTTAGTCTTTCATTAAGGATTGCACAGGTTGAGAAAAGCGTATGCATCTCCAGCGGTGAAGGAAGGTTCAATATAACGCTACGAACTTTGCCACCGGTAGTAGATATCACCAGATGAATTCTCTCCGCAGAAACGGGAATGACATCGAGTCGATAAAGCCTGAGATTTTCTCCCAATGGCGGAATTATAATCCCAAGTTGGTGACTGAGGCTGGAAAGCGTCTGAGAAACGGCATCGAGGAACTCGAACATATCTTCGTATTCGGCTTTGATAACCCTTAGAATAGTGTTTCGCTCACTCTGGTCGAGTCCCTTGGGTGAGAGCAGGTTGTTAACATAGTAGCGATAGCCCTCGATAGTGGGAATTCGTCCTGCACTGGTATGGGGTTTTTTGAGAAGCCCTTTCTCATCGAGATCGGCCAGATTATTTCTAATTGTAGCCGGAGACAGTTTAGGTATAATAGTTTTGGACAGAGTTCTGCTTCCAACCGGCCTGGCAGTTTCCAGATAGGTCAAAATAAGGGTTTTGAGGACAATCCCTTCACGTTCTGTTAGTTTCAAATCTTCCATATTTCGTCTTGAATAATATAGACCTATTCGGGTAAGTCAAGGAAAATTTGGCACTCTTGAGTCGAGAGTGCTAAAAAGTCTAATTTATAAGGGGAAAATGTTTCCAAGGAAGTGAGGTCGAATAATTATCAATAGTATATAGGCAATATAAACCATAATCAAACCCAGACCCTCCAGACGGTCTAGTTCTCTGCCTGTTCTGAGCAGTGGCATAATGATAATAGACAGGCCTACCATGATGGGGAAATCGTACATCAAGGTATCGGTTTCAATTGGGATATAACCTCGTGCTGTAGCCGATGCACCACCCACTATGAGGATATTAAACAGGTTCGAACCAATAACATTACCCACCGAGATATCCGGCTCGTTTTTCATAGCTGCGACTATCGAAGTGGCCAGCTCGGGTAAGCTGGTTCCAAAAGCCACGATAGTTGCTCCAATAACCATCTCGCTGATATCGAAATAGCGAGCGATATATCGTGCCGAGGAAACGGTAAGTTCTCCGCCGTAAACTAATCCTGCAATACCAAGCGCGAGTAATAAAATATCAGTAACAATAGTTTGCTGAGCACGAGCTTCGGCAACTTCCTCATCCGTGACCGGATTATCCAGCTCTATTTCCAGATCCTCGGGTAAAGGTGTCCAGCTCTTCAATATCTGTGGCAGTACTGCAAAAACAAAGAATGCCACGAATCCGCCAAGTAAAAAGATCCCTTCGATACGGGTGATTTCCTGATTGCCTGCGAATATATAAAATAAAATCCCAGCGAAAATGACTATAGGAACCTCGATGCGCACCGTTCTGTCATGCACTTTCATTGGAGATAAGAACGCAGATAGTCCCAGAATCAGAGCCATATTAGCCACATTTGATCCCACGATATTTCCCACCGCTATAGCGGGTGAATTGCGAAAGATAGCGGTTAGCGAAACTACCAGTTCAGGGGCGGATGTTCCAAATGCAACTACGGTAATTCCCACGACCAATGGATGAATACCCAGAGTAATAGAAAGCCTTTTTGCGCCGCGAACCAGACCTTCGGCTCCCAGATACAGAATAATAAAACCACCGATTAATGTGACGATCTTAAATAGCATCCACACCCAATTCGTTTTCGATTCCCCATTTACGAATTTCTTTTAATGTATCGTAAGCGGTTAGATTATAATGTACAGGAGTAACCGTGATATAGCCCTGCGCCAGAGCGGTAACATCGTGTTCGGGATTGTCGTCTTCGGCTACCATAGTTCCGCACATCCAGAAATATTTGTGCCCGCGTGGGTCTTCCCTCTCTTCGAAAAAATCATTGAAATTGGTTTTACCCTGAGCCACGATCTTAATTCCCTGAATATTTTCGGGCGGAAGTTTTGGGATATTTACATTCAGAAGTACCCCTTCGGGTAGGCCATTTTTCAGGACCATATTAACGATTTTGATGGCGAAATCCGTGGCAACCGACCAATCATCATTCGAACGAGAATCCAGAGAGATTGCAATAGATGGAATTCCCAGAAGAGTCCCCTCTGTTGCAGCGGATACCGTTCCGGAATATATCAAGCTAGCGCCTACATTAGCTCCCACATTTATTCCCGAAATAAGGACATCGGGTTTTTCGTCCAGTATTTCCTTGACGCCCAGTTTTACAGCATCAGCGGGAGTACCGCTGCAGGCATAGCCCAGGAACTCTCTATCCCGATAGACTTCGGTAATACGAAGTGGATTGGATAAAGTAATAGCATGTCCCACAGCAGATTGCTCTCTATCCGGTGCTACAACGGTTGTATTGTCTATTGTTTTCATCGCTTTGGCCAGCGCATCCAGGCCCGGCGCGTATATGCCGTCGTCGTTAGTTACAAGTATTGTCATTTTCCAGTACGTTTTTGTGCAATTATATATTTATAACAATAATGGTTTATAGAACTTGAGCAACAGTTTTTTCTTTTCCCTGGAATTTTTGGGCGCACAAATATTGTGCAAGACAATATAAACATGTGCGGTGCCGAAGTGCATGAATCCCTATAATGCGTTGTCATACAATAACTTAGCGTTTGGCATGTGCTGTGCTTTTATCCATAACGAAACATGGAGGTTATTATGAATTACAAAAAAATCACAACTTTTCTGATGGCAATTTCAATTATTATCGCGTTCGTTGGATGCGATATGTATATCGTGGATAACGATCCACCATATTCCGGCGGATGCCACGATTGCTACTGCGACTATACTCCACCCCCGATACCGGACAATGTACATTCGGTAACTGGCGATGGCTCTGTTTATATTTACTGGAATCCGGTCGGTTCGTGGGACCTGGAAGGCTACGATGTATATCGCGGATATGAAGCTACCGGCTATTACGATTATATCGGCAGTACTTCTTCGGCCTGTTTCACTGATTGGGACGCTACCAACGGCGAAACCTACTATTACGCAATATCGAGCTATGACTATTGCGATAATGTCAGCGAGTTGTCCGACGATCTGATCTATGATACTCCTCGCCCAGAAGGCTACAGCTATTATCTATGGAGTTCGGAGTCATATCCCGATGACGGTGGCTACGATTTTTCCGAATATAATGTAGTTAGCTGGGATTATCCCTCATGCGATTTCTATTTCGGCCACGATTCGATAGGCTATTATCTCAATGCAGCCAACGATTACACCGATATCATCGATTATGGCCCGGCCAGTTCTCTGAGCGATGTCGATGTTGCGCCTGAAGGCGGATGGAGCATCTACGCTGATGTCGAAGCGGTGGAAGGCCATGCTTATATATTCTGGACAGCAGATAACCATTTTGCAACTGTATTAATAAGAGATATTTCCGGCGAGAGATTATGCTTCGATTGGGCATATCAAACCGATCCGGGAAATCCCGAATTGAAGATTTCGGTGGAGAAACCGGTTGAAATAGCCGGCCATGAAATCCGCCGGGAAGGAGAATTAAGATGAAACACTCACTTTTTCTAATCGTACTCGCTGGAGTTCTTTTAAGCCTTGTTCCCCAGACCAGCCAGGCGGGTTTCTATGTAAGTATCCGCGATGATTGCGATTGCTGCTGGGGAGTTCCCGATCCATGGGATCCATGGTGGGAATGCCCATACTACTGGGATATCTGGGTATGGTGCAGCTACCATCCCTATTGGATGTGGCCGTGGTGGTGCAGACAATGGGTTAACTACCATTATAGCTCGTGTGGAAGATACTATTATGTCTATTACGACTATTATGTCCCCAGAAGCCATAGAGTTTATATCGACGGCAGGTATCGTTATCGCTACGAGGTTGAATTGGATCGATCGTATAACGTGACCGAAAGAATTCCCAGAAGACGAGGTCTCGAAAGGCCGATGCCGGAACCGGTGGAGCGTAATATTAGCAACCTCGGCCCGGAATACAGGATTAAAACAGTTTCAACTCACGCCGAAGTGGAGCAATCTCTAAGAGATCGTCCATCGGAATCGATTTCCAGAAGAGGTGAAGAAACTGTGGGGAGTGCATCTGGAGTCGAATATCGTTCGAGTTCTAATACTATAGATATGAATGAATCTTCCAAGGATGATCGCGAGATATATTATCCATCAAGTTCGAGGGAGAGCGATGAATCCGCTTATGAAGACAGAAACTCTGCTTCGCGTTCGTCGAATAAGATCGAATATGCACCCAAATCCTCTGAAAATGATAGCGAATCACCGAATGATTATGGAAATAGCAGCTCCCGAAAAAGCAGCTCTTCGGTAAGTAACACTAACACGAGCTCAAGCTCCAGTAGAAGTAAATCAAGTTCTTCATCCTCAACATCGAACAGGAGCTCCAGCTCTTCTTCGAGCCTAAGGAGCAAGTGATACTTGACAAGGACAGTAACGTCTAATATATTCTAAAAATATGAAAAGGATAATTTACATAGGATTAATTGCGTTATCGATGATTTTCACCGTTATCGCGCAGGAAGACCAATCCGAATCTCCGGATAGTCTGGATAAAGAAGCGGAAAAGAGTTCTCCCTATACTATTACTAAAAGCAACTCTTTCAGGATTAGTGAAGAAGAAAAAGAGTCGAATGAACGCGGTGGCTCAGCATTGAAAGGCATAGAATCGCTGCTCGAGGAACTTTTCGAGGATGAAGACCGCGATGATAGCGAAAATGATCACCAATACTATCGACAAGAGGAAAGCAGCGGATCATCCTCAAGATCATCATCGAGTAAAAGTGCACCTCAACCCAGTAGCAAAAGTAAAAGCTACGATGTTTTTGAGGATGACAACGATAACGGAATCGACGATAGGCTTGAGAAATCCAGCACTTCCAGCAAATCTCGACGCAGAAAATAGCTAACTTCAGTAATGTAAAACTTGCCCCGTCTTTCATGGCGGGGTTTTTATTAAGATGAAACATACCACTACATACCTTTACATTCCACAGGATAAGATAATTAACGGCGAAGTGCATTTCCCCGAGGATGAAAGTGTGCATCTTTCGCAGGTTTTACGGGCAAAATCCGGCGATGAAATTATCGTAGTGGATGGTGCCGGTAGCGCTTATCGAGTGGAGATAACTCGTTCAAAACAAAAATATTCCCGTGGCCGAATTATTGAAGAGATAAACCCATCATCGGAACCAAAATTCAATTTTAGCCTGGCTTTGGGAACGATTCGGCCCAGGAGAATGGAAACGGCATGGGATTTCTGCGTTCAACTCGGTATGAATGAATTAATTCCAATACATACAAAATATAGCACCGACCGCATGAAAGCGGATGGCAAGTATATGGATAGACTCCGTGCCGTATCGATTCGCGCTATGAAACAATCTAAGAGAGCGGTGCTTCCGGGAGTACGTGATCCGATCTCAATTAGCGAATTACTTCTGGCCGGGAGCTTTGAATATATTTTCTATGGCGATTCGGAAGGACTTCCCGGACCACCTTTGAAAAAACCAAGATTGGGCGAAAGAGTGCTTCTTGTTATTGGCCCGGAAGGTGGGTTTTCTTCGGAAGAGATAAGGGAACTCGAATCTCAGGAAGCAATTCCGATTTCTCTGGGACCACGCAGACTTCGCGCGGAGACAGCCGCGGTTACTTTGTCGGTAATCGCTCTGAAATGGACTAACGACATATAATTATTGAAAGAAAATTTAATCTGGAGGGAATAATGAAAAAGATAATTGCCATAATCGCTTTGCTGGCTGTTTCTCTGGCCGCCGAAATTGCGATTACTATTTACAGCGATGGATTTACTCTGGTAAAGGAGAAAAAACAAATCGAATTTAATAAGGGCTTCAACGATTACGATTATTCACCGATTCCGAGTGGAATTACACCGGTAACCGTGCATTTTGAAGCACAGGGAGTATCCGTTTTGGAGCAGAATTACGAATATGATCTGGCCAGCACGGAAAGACTTCTACAAAAAAGTATCGACAAGCAGATAAGGATTTTGACTTCGGAGACTGAGGTTTATGAAGGGACTCTTTTGTCGGTCAGTTCGAATTCTATCTTGCTCGATTCCGGGAATAAGATGGTATCGGTGAGTATGGACAAGATATTGGATATCACTTTTATGGATAAACCAGACAGATTCTACACTCGACCCACTTTGGCCTGGATGCTATATTCTCAATCTGGCGGAAAAAAGGAGACCGAGTTATCCTATATGACCAATGGATTAGGTTGGGAAGCCGCTTATGTAGCCACGGTGAATAAAGATGACGATGAGTTGAATCTGGATGGTTGGGTCGATATAACCAATAATTCTGGCATGACTTACGAAGAAGCTACGCTTAAACTGGTGGCTGGCGATGTAAATCGAGTTACCCAAGAACCGAGATATGCCCGATCTAAAAATACCCTGGCTATGGATGCCGTTCCCGAAGCGGCAGCGGGTTTTCAGGAAGAAGAATTTTTCGAGTATCATCTATACACTCTTCCCAGAGCGGCTACAGTAGCTGATAGACAAAAAAAACAGCTTTCTCTTTTCGAGCCGGCAACTACTCCCGCTAAGAAGTGCCTTGTTTTCGAACCGAGAAAGGGAACCGATGTTCGAGTTGAGATGGAATTTACAAATTCCGAGGAAAAAGGCCTTGGAATGCCACTTCCCGCGGGGGTAATTCGGGTTTATAAAGAGGATAAATCGGGTGCGCTTCAATTTGTTGGCGAGGATAGAATCGATCATACACCTAAAGACGAAGAACTAAGAATCTATCTTGGAAATGCTTTCGATGTTGTTGCCGAAAGAACCAGAACCGATTATCGAAGAATCTCCAATCGTACTTCCGAAGAAGACTATAAAATCGAAATCAGAAATCATAAGGACGAAAAAATCACAGTAAAAGTGATTGAACATTTCTGGGGTGACTGGTATATTAAGAAACAAAGCATACAGGGCGAGAAAGAAGATTCTCGAACCAATGTTTGGAGAATTCCGGTTCCCGCTGACGGAAGTTCGGAATTGACATTTACCGTATACCATAAATAGAGGTGATAAAAGATGCAGAATATCGACTGGAATGAATTGTGGACCAAAACTATTGGCTGGCTTAGTACAAGTGGCCTGAGAGTTATTATTTATATAGTTCTCGGAGTAATTTTTATTAAACTGGTGAGGAAAATTGGTCAGGCAATGGTGGCGAGAATCGAGGATGATGATGATACCAGTCGTAGTGAACGAGAACGTCGCGCGGACACTTTATATTCAGTTATAAATATCACCACCAGGATTTTCGTATGGACGATAATTGGATTTATGATAATGAAGGAAGTTGGGGCTAACATCACTCCACTTCTAACTGGCGCTGGTGTTGTAGGATTAGCTATTGGTTTTGGGGCACAGAACATAGTTAGGGATTTTTTCAACGGTTTTCTGATTCTACTGGAAAATCAATATCGAGTGGGCGATGTTGTGGGCATTGGAGGGAAAGCTGGAGTTGTCGAAACGATAAGCTTGAGGACTACTATTATTCGAGATATCGAGGGCGTTGTTCATGTGGTTCCCAATGGTGAAATAAAGATCGTGGACAATTTTACTTTTTCCGAAAGCCGGGCTATCGTCGATGTGGGGATTAGCTATAATTCAAGTATAGATAAGGCTTTGGAGGTTCTCACCAAGCTTGGCGAGGATCTGAAGGCAGATGAAGAAGTTGGTAAAAATGTCCGAGAATATACAATTCTGGGAGTAAATAATCTTGGTAACAGCTCCGTGGATATAAGAGTCATGATCAAAACCGAACCTTTGCAACAATGGGCAATCGCCAGGAAATTCAAATATATGATCAAGAAGAAATTCGATGAAGAGGGAATCGAGATACCGTTCCCACATCAGACTCTTTATTTACGAACCGAGGACGATCAAATCCCGAAAATAGAGACTTCAAGCGAAATAAGTAAGGGTAGTTAGCTAAGTAAAACTTGAATATTAGAAGCGAATAATTAATATCCTATTAGGGAGTGCGCAAAGCTGAGGTTAGAAAAATGGCCACATGGATACTAATTATTGGAGCTTTGATTGCATTTTATATCTTTGGGATTTCTTCTCATTTCTCTAAGCTAATCATGGATATCATTACCACGGGAATAATACTCTCCGGGGTCGGATTAATCTATAATCTCTATGTTCATATCAAAGATAGAACTCGATAAGTCGATGGATTAATTATTTAGTGAGAACTCAAGTTGTATGCTTTAATCCCGAATTTTGTGGAGATAGATGATGCTTCTTCGGTATTTAGGGTGATAGCAAACCACTTTTTCGGATCAATTCTATTTAGATCGAGATCCCCAATAATGCGAAACTCCTTTTCTTTGGACCAATCCGCTTTGTTGCCGACTGCCTGAAATAATGGTTTATCCTTTTCCGGGAGATTCCTATAAGTATTTTGATCTCCATAGATAGCCTTCTTTATTCCGATTTTATGAGCTTCGCAGGTATCGATTGCTATACCATATGGTTCGAATGTGTGGCGTTGTTTACGGGGATGCCATCGCATTAACTCGGTAGCTCTCGCGGGAGGTAATGCGGTAAAAGATACGAAACTTCTTCCCCGTCGCGAGTATTTTACTGTGCCGAATATTTTTTTTTGCTTGAGTATTCTCTCCAGCGATTTTAGGGCAGATCTTGGATAATACTCTCTGGAATCCATGATAGCGCAATAGAAATCAAATTGGTCCTCGCCGGGCCATGAGCCATTGAAAGTAACTGTCCAGTGACTGAGATAATGCCATTTACCGCTAATGAATTTGGGATTGAGATTTTTCAATTGTTTTGTATCGAATCGAGAGTGTTTTTTAGGATTATATTCGGTTTGATAATCTCTGATAATTTTGGAACTATCGACGATTTTGTTGAGATGATTATCCATATTGCCTTTGGGGCGTACCGAAATGGGGATGAATTTATCCGTATTGTCAATTATCAATCTATCGCGCTGTTTCCAGGTGTTTTTTGGTTTGGTTAGAACTGAATCGGTCTGAAAGAACATAAACGCAGTGATATTCGAATCGAGATGAAATTGTTGGGAGATTTTTTCAGCTGTTCGATGAGCATCTTCTTCGAAATAGTCCGGCAGGACGATGATTTGTGGAGTATTATTTCTCGAACATGCTGCGACTAACAATTCCCAGGTGTTCATTCCAATCGAAGTAAGGCATGTGTAGCTTTTCTCCCTTATAAATTCTGTGGCTTTCTGAGTATTGATAACCCATTGTTCACTACCGGTCGGTGTTTTACTCTGTCGGGAATTCAATATTGAAGCAAACGGCCTTTCGAGCGGTGGTCCCCAATAATATGTTATTTCTGGTATTCGATCCATGCTGCTATATAATATAGAGATTATACCATTAACTGACAAGTCTTTCGTAACTCACCGGCTGTCACAGTTTGTGCTATGCCTTCGGCGCACAAACCCTCCCCACTCAACCCCAATTCCCCTGCGCCAGCCTAATTTTATCTTGATTTAATTTGATGGTGGGATATCATATAGTATCGATTTAAAAATCATCTCAGGAGGTAGCATGAATCCGGCGGAAGTTATTAGAATCAAACGCAATGGTGGTGTTATTGATTCGGACATGATAAGGGAGTTTGTGGGTAGTTATCTGGATGGTGACATTGCCGAATATCAGATGAGTGCTTTATTAATGGCTATTTATCTTCGTGATATGACCGGTGAAGAAGCCGCTGCATTAACCGATGTTTATATACACAGCGGGATGCAAATCGACTGGTCAGATTTACCGGGGATTCCGGTTGACAAGCATTCGACCGGTGGAGTTGGCGATAAGGTTAGCTTGATTCTCGCGCCTCTGGTTGCTGCTTGCGGAGGATATGTGCCAATGTTATCGGGAAGAGGATTGGGACATACCGGAGGAACTCTTGACAAGCTGGAATCAATCCCGGGTTTCAACACACAATTAAGTATCGAGAAATTCAAAAAGCAGGTTGGCAAAATTGGATGTGCAATTGCCGGTCAGAGCAAAGAACTTGCACCGGCAGATGGACGAATTTATGCTTTACGTGATGTTACTGCTACGGTCGAGTCGATTCCACTTATTTCAGCTTCCATTATGAGCAAGAAGATTGCCGAGGGTTCGGGAGGATTGATTCTGGATGTCAAAGTCGGCTCGGGCGCTTTTATGGAAACAATTGAAAGGGCTGAAGAACTCTCTCGTATGCTAATAACAATCGGCAAGAATCACGGTCAGGACACACGTGCGGTTTTATCCAATATGGGCGAACCTCTGGGATGTGCTGTTGGTAATTCTTTGGAGGCTATAGAATCGATCTTGTTTATGCGTGGAGAAAAAAAGCTGGACGATCTTCGTGAAATTACTATTGTCCTTGCCGGAGAGATGCTTCACATGGCTAAATTATGCAATTCAGTCGAAGTGGGAATGGAAATTGCTTCTGGAAAACTCGACGATGGCTCAGCCCTGGATAAATTTCGTGAGATGATTACAGCTCAGGATGGAAATCCCGCGGTTTGCGATGATATCGATTTGTTCCCAAGGGCGGAAATCAAGCGAGAGATTAGTTCACCTGTTGATGGATATGTGAATAGAATCGATACGCGTAGAATCGGTATGGCCGGAGTCGAAATCGGCGCTGGAAGAAAACTCTCCAGTGATAGAATCGATCCGCGAGTGGGATTTGATATATATACAAAAATCGGCGATAAAATCGATAAGGGACAACCGCTGGGCATTGTTTATGCTTCGAATGAAGAGCATGCTGAATTTGCCATATCGGAAATACAGAAATCATACAATATTATCCAGGAAAAAATAGAAAAACCCAATTTGATACTCAATAAAATAACTTGAAAGGAAGTACAATGAGCAAAGAAAACTATGTGGAGATGTTCAAGGATATCCAGAAGCGAATGGAGAAATTTGGTAAAGATAAGCCCGAGATAATGAAAAATTTCGGTGGATTACATTCCAGTGCTATTGCCGATGGTGTTCTCAGCTCGAAAACGAAGGAACTCATATCCCTTGCTATCGGAATCTCGGTTCGTTGTCATGGATGTATTGCGTTTCATGTACACGAAGCAATGCAAGCTGGAGCCACAAGAGAAGAGGTTTTAGAGACGGTTGCAGTTTGTGTTTTCATGGGTGGTGGACCTTCCATGGTGTATGGTTTCGAGGCTCTGGAAGCCATGGAGCAATTCGAAGCCAATAAATAATCAAATCTGAATAAATTCAATTAGGGGTTTTCTGAAAAAGTAAGAAAGCCCTTGACTTTTTCAATAAGTTAACTAAACTTAATATGAGCATATGCCCATAAACCAAGGAGAAAATATGTTAATAGCAATTTCGGCTGAGAAAAATGATCTGGACAGCAAAGTTGATGAGCGTTTTGGACGAGCTTCGGGATTTATAATCTTCGATTTGGATTCGGAGGAATTTAGATATATCAATAATTCCAAAAATTCTTCACTTGGTGGAGGAGCCGGTGTGCAGACTTCGAGATTGATTGCAGAAAGTGGTGTCAAAGCGGTTATCGCCCAGCATTTCGGGCCGAGTGCTCATTCGACGCTGGATGCTGTCGATATTAAGAAATACAGCGCAAATTCAACGGTTCGACAGGCGATCGAAGATTTTAAATCGGGCGCATTGAAAGAGATCAAAAGCCCCGATGTACACGGGCATTGGAGCTAAATTGAACGCTTTGGAATGCATACCTTGTTTACTCAGGCACACAATCGATGTTCTGGATTTTCTCGAAGTTGATGATGAACTCCGCCGGGAGATTATGACCGGAGCTTTGAGCGAAGTTGGACGGATAATCGACGGCAGTACTCCGCCTATGTCCGCAGCGGGAATTTATAAAGTGTTAAGAGAAAAGGGCGGTTTCGAAGATCCCTATGCACCGTTCAAAAAACTCTCCACCGACAGAGCACTTGATATTATGCCCAATCTGATAGAGAACATCGAGAAATCTAGTTCGCCACTGGAAAAAGCTTTCGAATATGCGGTGGCAGGAAATAGCATAGATCTGGCTACCATGGGTAGGGAAAATTTGGGCAAGATTATCGAATGGTTGGGAAATCTTCAACAAAGCGATTTTGCGGTAAATGATTTTATGAAGTTAGAGCGCGATTTGAAACATGCGAAAACTCTTCTCTATATCGGTGATAACGCCGGAGAAGTTGTTTTCGATAGAATTGTGCTGGAGATGTTGGATATTCCCGAGATATATTTTGGAGTCCGCGGAGCTCCTGCATTGAATGATATTGTACAAAGCGATGCAATCTACGCCGGAATCGATAAACCGGTGAAAATAGTTTCTACCGGTTCGGGTGTACCCGGAGTTGTTCTGGATCAATGCAGTACGGAATTTAGGGAGATTTTTAAGAAGGCCGATGTCGTGATTGCTAAAGGTCAGGGAAATTTTGAGACTCTGGATGATGCTGAACGCTCGATATATTTCCTTTTCAGAGTAAAATGTCCTTTGATCGGCGATAGAGTGAATTCAGATGTCGGAAAATTTGTTATATGGAAATGTGCACACGATTAAACAAGGAGGTGAAAAAATGCCAGGAAGAGATGGTAGAGGACCAATAGGCCCGGGAAGAGGAAGAGGTGGTGGATACGGCACTCCGGGAACTTGCGTGTGTCCCGAGTGCGGTTATGAGATGGAACATAGAAGAGGACAGGCCTGTAACAGAATCAAATGTCCCAAATGTGGGGCTTATATGACAAGAGGACAATAAATAATATAGGAGGTTAAAATGCCAAGAGGAGATGGAAGTGGACCCGATGGAATGGGCCCGGTAACAGGAAGAGGCTTTGGATATTGCACCGGACATGACCATCCTGGTTATGTCGTACCAGGTGGTATGGGTAGAGGAATGGGATGGGGTAGAGGAAGAGGTTGGGGAAGAGGATTGGGAAGGGGCAGGGGTTTTGGATGGAGAGGTAGAAGGTACGGATATGATGTTCCGGCCAATTATCAGGGCAATCCAGCCTATAATCGTCTTGATCCTCAGGATGAGAAGACTTATATCAAAGAGGAAATTGGCGGTTTGACAAAAGAACTGGAAACTTTGCAAAAAAGACTCGACGAACTGGAAAAAGAATAAATTAATTGGGGGAGAGTAAAATCTCCCCCAATTCGAATATTATGAAAATTACTATTACCAGCGGCAAAGGTGGTACAGGAAAGACCTTTGTCTCAACCAATCTATTTAAAACTCTTGCCGATAAAGGTGAAAGGGTGGCACTTTTCGATTGTGATGTGGAAGAGCCTAATAGCTATTTATTTTTCGATACGAAAGATTCTATCGAAGAAGATGTTAATATGCCTGTACCGGAAGTCGATCCGCCAAAATGCACTGGATGCGGAATATGCGGCGATGCATGCAGATTTAGCGCTATAGTGAATATTGGAAAAATCACCATCACAAATCATTCTTTATGCCATGGATGTAGCGCTTGTTGGGTTCTTTGCCCGGAAGAGGCAATTACACCTGTCGATAAAAAACTTGGATGTGTCTATCGAAATGAAATCGATGGCAATCGGGTAGTATATGGCGAACTGATTGTGGGAGAATTGTCCGGAAATAGAATAATCGATCGAGTTAAGGAATATGCGCAACAAGATATTATCAATATTATCGATTCACCACCGGGAACTTCATGCCCGGTAGTGGAGACACTCAAGGATACCGATTATGCGGTGGTAGTTGCCGAACCAACTCCGTTTGGATTGGCCAATCTTAAATCTACGGTTGAGCTTGTTCGTGGACTTGATTTGCCATTGGGGGTTGTAATAAATCGTGCCGGAATGGGCGATGATAGCTTAATCGAAGGATTTTTAGTCGAAAGTAAAACCGAACTTCTCGCTAAAATCCCTTTCGACAGGAAAATCGCTGAGTTATACGGCAAAGGAAAACTTATTGTAGAAGAGATGACTGAATATCGAGATTTATTTTTCGAGATTTTTGATAAAATAGGGACTGGAATTTCAGCATGAAACAGATAGTAATAACAGGGGGAAAAGGTGGTTGTGGAAAGACTTCCGTAGCTATCGCGTTAGCGAGTATCGCCGACAATTTTGTGCTTGCTGATTGCGATGTCGATTCCCCGAATATTGAGATAATTGCCGATCCGGATAACACCAAAACAACAGATTTTACCAATGAAATTCCTCGAATCGATCCAGATAAATGTATTGCCTGTGGACAATGTGTAAAGCATTGCCAATTCGATGCGATAAGCTCTAATTTCGTGATCGATGAAATGGCTTGCGAGATGTGTGGGCTATGCAAACAGGTCTGTCCGGTGGATGCTGTAGAGTTTCATGAGAATGTTGCTGGATATATTTACGAAAGCGATAGCAGATTTGGCAAGTTTTTCCATGCTTTTCTAAAACCCGGCGAAGAGAACTCCGGAATGCTGGTTACCAAAATCAGGGAGTTATCCAAAGAAAAGGCTATCGAGGATGAGAAAGAGGGAGTGATTGTGGATGGTTCTCCGGGAGTTGGTTGTCCGGTAATCGCCTCTATAACCGGAGCCGATTATGTGGTTGCCGTAGCGGAATCATCTATATCAGGGTTGCACGATTTGAAACGAATTGTGGAATTGGCGAGAATCTTGAGAGTTTCAATAGGTGTTGTAATCAACAAGGCGGATATTTCAGGCGAGAGCACCGACGGTATTCAGAATTATGTTTTACAGAATGATATTGCTCTTCTGGGGAAAATACCGTTTGACAGGGAGATTGTGGATGCTCATCTTCAACGTAAATCGATAGTAGAATTCAACCCGGACTCCGAGATTACCGGTATTTTTAGAGATATTTGGAATCGAATAGGAGTCGAATCTGATAAAAGATGACCGATAAACCGAGAAAAAGAAGGACTTTACAGAAACCGCTTCCTCGAATCAAGTATTTCAAGCCGGTGGGAGTACCTATGCAAGATTTGGAAGAAGTTATTTTGACAGGCGATGAATTCGAGGCATTACGACTGGTGCATTTGGGAAGTCATTATCAGTCTGAAGCTGCGCATTTGATGGGTATTTCACGCCAGACATTGGGGCGAATTCTCAATAACGCTCACACCAAGATTACCACAGCATTATCGCGTGGATTGGCTATTAGAATTCAGGGCGGCGATTATGTCGATTTTCCTGAAGTGGAACCGCGCAGGCGAAGATTCCGCGGCGGCAGAAAAGGTTGATTTGCATATCGC